>Ga0137397_10000027_pt1 | contig 84040 bp, 97 predicted proteins | sample czorhiz116metaG_FD_106658 | JGI IMG/M metagenome (GOLD analysis project Ga0137397, IMG submission 106658) | Vadose zone soil microbial communities from Angelo Coast Range Reserve, California, USA - czorhiz1.16 metaG | ecosystem: Environmental > Terrestrial > Soil > Vadose zone | place: USA... | reverse complement strand
TGTCGGGCATTGGATTTCGGCTGTATTTCAGCTCGCGTACTCTGCTCTACTCTATCATCTCACCTCCTCGATGGCTTCCAGTACACAGCAACCTCAGAGTGCTTCCGATACCCCTTCATCTTCTGGTTTCACTCTGGCCAATATAAGCGGCGAGGACGACGTACGCGTCATTCAACTTGCCAATTTTGACGTCATGGAACACGTCGACCATCTCCGGGCTCGGAGGCTGGCCTCCGAAGAGAAGAAGTATCCCCGCATCTCGACACCGGGAACAACACCTGTCAACACCCTTCCAAACGAATTACTCTCCTACATTTTCACTCTCGGATCGGAGGCAGAGGAAGACGGTGACCACGACGATGACGAGGAAGAGGAGGATGTCCACACCCACATGGTCCCACGTCGACCGTGCCTACCGTTCAAAGTGCTCGTCTCTCACATCTGCCGACGCTGGCGCACGGTTGCCGTTGAGACTTCGATGCTGTGGGCCCACCTCAACTTCGCCGAGGGTCCGCCCTTTGACAAGTCCCGAACGTGGCTCGAGCGATCGAAGGGGTGCGCGCTTGACATCGAGCTCGATTGTACAGTCAACGAAGATGCAGATTCTGACGAATTTGACGATCCGCCGGACGCGTCTTTGCACGACAACGACGACGAGCTCGTCGCGCCAGAGGACCGCGTCGCGATGCCAGGCGGGCCCGCTCCCGTCAAGACAAAACCGAGCAGATTGCCCGGCCGAGTATCCCCCGTCGATCTCCCCATCGTGCGAGACATGATCCTTCCGCACGTGTGGCGATGGCGTATCTTCGAGCTCATGGTGAACGATTATCAAATCATGTACGGCATCTTGTCCACCCTCGCGTCCGTCCCGGAGGCGCCCCAGCTTCAAGTCCTGCGCCTCTATCACTATGATGACAATGACGATTACGATCACTTCAGGCCGCCGCACCTCAAGCAGCCGTTGTTTGCCCCATTCCGCGGGCGCGCGCCCAATCTGCTGAATGCCGCGCTTTGGGGCGTCCACGTTGACTGGGAGGCATGCGCGTTTCTGCAGGGCCTGGAGGAGCTCGAACTCGCCTACCACGCGAAAGACGTGCGCCCGTCGTACGAGATCTTCGCCCGCATCTTGCAGGGATCTCCCGATCTACACATCCTCACCCTCTGCGCGTCTGGTCCTGCCGGCAACCCCGAGGACTGGCCCACGGACGTGATCGAGCTGCCGTCCGTGAAGCACCTCGTCCTCGCGTTCTTCGAGCCGTCCTACGTATCCGCGCTCATGAAACGCCTCGTGTTCCCAAACCTGTCGACCCTCGCCCTGGACTTTGATTCGGGCGATTACTCCTCTTTCCTCGCACAGCTCGCCAGGCCTGCCCCCACCCAGCGCCACTCGCTCTGCCAAAACCTCATCGACCTCAAGGTGTCCGGCATGCAGTGTTCCAACGCGGCCCTGGCCACGTTCTACGCCGCGCTCCCGAACCTCACCTCGCTCAACCTCAACTGCTACCACCTCCTCCCCCGACAGTTTTTCAAGTACCTCTACCCAGGGCGCAGAGACGCCGACGAACCGGAAGGCTGCTTCCTCCCAAAGCTCGAATCCCTCTCGACCTCTGGCATCAGCGGCACCGAGATGCGCGAGTTGTTGATCAGCCGCTCCGGTGTGCCCATCAAGCACGTGCTCATGGACTCGGCGGCAGACGTCGATATCGAGGAGGAGGAATGGATCCGGAACAAGGTCGAGACGTTTGAGTTTTTCGATGGATCAGATGACGAGGATGATGATGATCCTATCATCACCGAACTTGACGAACAGGAGATCGTGATGCCCGCCTTGACCGCGGAAGTTGATGGAGTACCGGGAGAGTGGGTCGACGAGGACGACCCGATGCCATAGAGATTGTTTCTTTTCTTTAGTTCGTGACATAAAACCTCAGGATTTAACTACACCACATCAAAATGACCATCGTTTACAGAGTACAAGTAACGCGTCCTTGGCAACATGTTAATAGTCACTAATACAGATCTAATGTAAACCAATTCTTCTCCCCAGTGGCGTGACAACGATCGGTACCGCGCGAAGGGCATTCGCGCGCTGGAGCTCACCGTATGAGGCGGCTGGTAGGTGGAGGCGGGGTTGGTCAAGGTGTTCTGGGGGTGGTGATCGTGTCCTTATAATGAAGCTCGGTCATACCAAGGACCATATCTGGCAGGTCGTCCTCATCACAATCCAAGTCGAGACTCCTCTCCTTCCCCTTCGTGTGGCCTGCAAACACCATCCCGTCCGGGTGCGGCCGCCGCGGGTCAGGCATCGCAATGAGCACCGTGACCTGCAGGCGATCATGATGCGTAGATGGCGGCAGCGCGTTCTGTTTCTGGGAGTCGTCGGGATAGTCCTCTAATCGCAGGGGTTGTTGCGATATGGGAGGGACGGGGGATGCCAAGGGCGACGATGCTCCTCGTCTCCGCGTAAACGGGCTGCGCAGCCATGGGCGTCTTTGGAGAGGACGCGGTGGAGGGTTCGGTGTCAGTGTCGGAAGTGGGGGCGGCGCAACCTCAGTCACGGGTGCTGTCGCCCGGGTCTCACTTCGACCACCCGGATCAGCGTCCGCAGTCGCATTCGAGCTCGGCTCGGCCTGCTTGTCATGCGTACCAGTACTGGTGGGAAGTGCAGACACGGGCTAAACAAAGAAAAAATAAAGGCATCAGAGCCAAGCCGATTATCAATGGACCGGTGTTATCGTCAGCACGCAATGCATCACACAGCCACCGCCGCACGCGTAAGAAAGAACAAAGTTCGCTCGAGCGCGAGGAGAAAGAGGGGGAGGGAGGTAGGTACGTGTGAGCTAGGAAAGGAAATGAAATGAAATGATGGGGGTGATGAGGTGGGGGACAAAAGAGAGCAAGGACGGAAATGGAAGGGGCGACGTAACGTACAATGATAGCGTCCCATCTGTCGTCCGACGCAGGGGCAACCCGCGCCTCCCACAGCTTTGGCTTTTCGCCAATGGCACGACGGCTCCTCACGCGGCCCGTATGATGAGGTGCGACCACACCCGCAAGGATGGCCTCTTCGATGCGCCGCCGGAAGCGCCTTCGCAACACGAAAGAGCGAAGGATGATCGCGGACGACACGAATAACAATAAGAATAAGGTCGCGAGAAAAGTGAACCTATATCATTGGCGGAAACCCCAAAAGGAGCGAGCGGAAATGCATCCATCGCCGCACGTCGGTGGGGGGAAGGGGGGGGGAAAGCACAGGTTGTGTGAGCACAAGGTAAGGTTCCGGGGAATGGTCGCCGTAGCTCTTACAAGTATAGTGATGAAGAAGGTCCTCCGCCGCTATTGCCGGACTGCGTTGGGCTGGGCAGAGGTGCGGAGGTGGAGCCATCCGGAGATGATGTAGAGGGCAAGTTAGGCGGCGTTGTTGGGGTGGACATGGGGGTCGTTACTAGTAAAGACGAGTCAGTTGCGGCAACAGTGGCAATTAGTCCAGCTCTATTTCACTCGGCACTCGGCATTGTGCTGACTCAGCAATCACCCACCGGATGCAAGTAAATTCCGTATATTTGATTTGTCACGTCACAAAATTGATTGTATGCGAAAACTTCTAGCTCATTCTTTGTTTCACACCCCCGGCAGTAAGTATACAGAGAGCATAGTTCAGTACGTATTATCCGTCTCCGTGTGTGGATCGCGACTGTCGTCCGATGAATTAAAGAAAAGTCGGCCAAGGCACCAAGCGAATTATCGTGCTGCGGTCACTAGGGTTATGGAACAAGGAATGGGTATATGCTTGGCTGCGATTATGACGTGTGTGAGGCTGAAGCTGAGGGGTAACGCAGAGAAACAAGTGGTGGGTGGGGGGGGGAATCAAAAAAATTACCATTCCGTTGAAAAATCGTCCTGTTCATACATAGTCTGATACACGTTCAAGTGCAACACGGCCAGTTTCGACAAGCGCTCGCTGAGCTGTCGAATTTCTGGCGCCAAAGGCTCCATTCCGGTTGCAAGTTTTTGCACGGCCGGCTGGGATGATCCAGATCCAGAAAGAGGACCGTGCGGGTTAATGCTGCCCCGGACAAGCACCGTCTGCACGACAATTTCAAGCACAGCGTCACGTAAACGATCACGCATCAGCGCGCTCAGTGGGGACTCCAGCTTGAATTGGTTCTCCGACCAGCTCTCCGCCACTTTCAGAAGGTGGGGTTCCGGCGCCCGAAGACAGGGGTTAGAGGAAGAGACTGGTCGACGACGAGCCTCGGATGCTCGAGATGCGATCTGCAAGACAACAGACTGCACCCCAGACTTCCACTTCTCCAGTTCCCGCGCTTCGGCCTGCGATGACTGTGGGTCGGATGAAGGGCGGGTACGAAGGAAGCAACGTCCGAGATTTCGGGGGGCCAGCTCCAGAATCTCCTTCTTCACGAGTTGCATATCGACGTCCTCGGGGTTGATTTGCCTCCTCGGGATCGTGGAATCCTGATAGGAAGAGACTAGCAACTGCCGGTGCAACATAAGTAGGAGGTAGACCGACGTCACGTCGGCCGCGTCTTTTGTCAATTGGATGACCCGAGAGTGGTCAAGAAAGAGTGTCTCCGGGTAGTCTGGAAGCTGAGTTATGATGTTGGGGATGAGTTGGTGAGAGGGCGACGTGGTCGTAATGATGGGAGATGTCAAGGGGACTGGCGAAGGAGGGTTGAAGATCAGGTCGACCAAACCCTCGATAACGGAAATGATGACCCGCGATCGCATCCCCAGCGTCTTGAAAGCGAGAGGTCGGTCTGGAAGATTGAGTTGGTACTCAGCATCAGCCAGTCTCCGATGAGCGGACGTAAGCCACTGCTCAGTAATCTTGAGCGGGGGTTGGCTGCAGGTTGGACGTTCCTTGAAAGTCCGCAGCTCAAAGCCAGGTGACGTGTGGATGATGAGCGGCCGACAGGTCTGCATTTGGTGGTTCGCGATATCCTGCCCAACACGTGAGAAACATGAGGTGATAAAGGGGGAACACATGTTCGTACGAGTTTCATGAGCTCAAGTAGCTCGAAGCACTCTCGGATAGCACGAATGGCTTCGGCTTTACCGCCACCACCACCGGGCGCACAGGTCGTCGCGAGCTGCACCATAGCATCAACAGCGGGATCACGCATGGGCGCGCAGTGGGACTTGAGGATTTGGCCTATGACCTCGAACGCACCCGACGGATCGAACAGACCGTGCTTCATCTCTTGATCAATCAAGTCGACGTCCAGAACGGCGCGTAGAGCTTGTGCTTGCTCCTGTTGCTGTTTCTGGCGTTGTTGGATGCTGATCCTTCCACTTTGGGGAGATGTTGAAACCAATGCCGTTTGTGGACTGATGATAGATAAAAGAACAAGCAAGAGCTCATGAAGCAAGGGCCGAATGCGGCTTGGCATCCGGAGAGTCAATCGCCGGCGGAGTGGCAGACAAGCAATGATGGGATCTGCCGGCGGCGTAGGCAGGCGCCTGCAGACGCAGACACAACCGCTCGGTTTGCCATGCGTGTCAAAGGTGACGCAAGTGCAACCCGTTTCCAATTCGGTCAACACGGCCCTCCAGTATGTATCAGCCTGTTCCCGCTTCCGTCTACTAGCGGCAGCACGGAATTGGAGGCCCGAGTCAAAGAGAAAGTCATGTCCTGATAGGCGCCACGAGATTAGCAACTTTTAGTATTTCGGAAAGGCAAGGGGACGCACGAAGTTGGGGGTTACGCAATATTGCTTCGAGATCCAACTCCTTTAGGGTATCCTTATTGATTGGGGGATTGCGAACCGGAATGTGCGGCGAGCAGGGATCGATGGGGATAACAATGCGCGACGGTGATGGCGGGGTGCCCGCCGGGGAAGTGGGCGACATTGGACATAGCTCGGCGAGAGTGTGCACATCCCTGTTGAGTTCGGGGGGCCAAAAGGCCGCGAGCCTCGTTTCACCGGAAGGGTAGGTGATCCACCGCCAGTCGCCCTTGAGAGACTCGAGCGCGGAAACGCCATGTACGCGCTTTGGCTCAAGTTTTTTGCGCGATTTTGGGGACGGGGGAGGAGTGGCGTCATCTATACGAGGGCGCTTTATCCGGGACGGGCTGTCCGGCTTGAGGGGAGAAGTCGGAGAGGGAGAGGAGGAGGAAGCGGGTGATGGTGATAACGGGGAGTTGTTCGCAGAGTGCGAGTCATCCAGAGGCCAACGAAGGGAGGCGGAATTTGTCTGGACCGAGAGAGGCGCCGGTAATTTGGAGGGACTGGAGGAGAGTTCGTGTATGGAAGCCGGAGGCTGGGAGCAAACGATATCGGTGGAATCGAGCGGGTCATCTGAATCGGCCTTACGTTTGCGGGGGAGGGAATGGAGGGGGATAGACTCGTGAGCGATGTCGTCCATGGAAGGGGGGAAGGGACGAGGGAAATGCGAGCAGTCGGTAGAGCAAAGGGAGAGGGAGGACTGGAGGGGTATATAACGCGAGGTGAAACACATGGCCCCCGCCCGGCAAAAGGGAAATATTTAAATAAATTTAATTTTTTATTATTCTGAAAGGTCCCCCCCTCGCTGAACGTAAATCCCGTCCACGCTTGAGCCTTGAGCCTGCCACCCTCGGTGTTTTCTATCGTGTATTCCCCATGCCCCTTTCCTATATATGATCGCACCTACCGATAACCAGATAACCTGCCTTTTACTTATCTTGTAATTTACCCAGCTTGCCTTCCTTGCCTCTCCCCGGCACCCGAAACATGAGGCAGACCAGAACTGAAGCGCAAGGCCGCAACCACCCTTTTTGGACGAGCCACACGAGGCTCGATTAGCTCAACCAAAGATTCAATCGCTCCTCCCCCCTGTGTCCATCTTCGCGCTCTCCTGTTTGTTTCTTACATCGATTATCTACAACGGCCACCATCATCACGAGTCACCAGTCGAAGCGTAAGCGTAAATCCCCCTCTCTCTTCATTTAGGCTTGGGCCCTTGGGCCCATCCTTCCCTGTTTCATCTCAATGTGTTCTTTATTATTCACCCCTCGTGTCCTCTTTTTTCGCGCCCTCTTTGTTTCCTTCTTCCCGTCGGACAATGACCCTGGCCACATCCGTGTTCATTGGCCAAACCACGGGATCCCCCTTGTCTTCGTACACGCCAGCGTTCCCTTTCCACGCCACGCCAAGATGCATTGTTGCCTTGCTTTCCTCCCCGTGCCCGTGCCAGGCTTCGTACTGGCGATGTGATCAAGGGTTATGTGCCACCGCAGCCACCCGGGAGAATTATTACTGCCTCCCTGGCACCAACACTCACGAACCACTGATCACTCCAGTAATCGCACCTGCTTGCAAACCCACCCTCCGGTGGTTTCCACCCCGTGCTCATGTTTACCCCTCCGGTGAGGCATCCATATCCATATCTAGATTCGTTCGGCGCTTACACAGATTCGCTTCTGAATGACCCTTTTCTGTCGCCGTCCAAAAGGGGATGTCGACGATACGGTTTGTGGACGAGGTGCGTGGGAGAATATGAATATTACCGCCGCAGCTTGCAGATTGCGCTTTCCCGGTTTGCCACCCGTCGTGTATTCGAGCCCCCTCCCTTCCGGTGGGTATCGTCTGGCCTCCGTCTGGGCCATATCATAATCGTCTAGCCTTCTGTCCGTTTTCATACTTCTGACTTTGGAAAGTCTTGCCTCGTTTTCTTGAACCTTCTTCGGTTCTCCAATAGGCGCCTCTCTTATCTTGGCCTAGTGGGAATTTTCGTGGCTCGAAATATACATTCCGGTTTCTTGTTTCAATTTGTCAGACTGTTGACATCGGCTGGGATCCCACACGCCATCGCAAGGTCCCATCGTTGGGGGGCGGGGGCACCTTCCCATGTGTGATGACGTCACTACGACACTCAATTTTCTTGCTTTCAACGTCAACACATGGCCGTTCCGGACTTTCGTTTGAATCCAGTTCACTGAAAAACTCGTGGCACCATCAGATACTTCCCCTGAGACCGAGACCGAGACATCGTGTTGCTTTCAATCAGCTACGCAATCAGCCTTTCAAATAACCTCCGCGAAGAGGCAGGCATCCTCATGGTAGAGGCTCGAACAATGGATGCCTTGCAGGTTGTTGGGTGTAACTGGAGCAGACAGCTCCAACTCTCGAGAAAGCAGTGCAAATACAGATTTATACATGATACTTCACGCGAACACGAGTGGGACGTGAGAGTGTGAATCCTGGCCATGCCCAACAATCACGAACAGAAACGCGCACACATCGCACCTATCATGCATCATCCACCAGCTGATCTTCAGGTTTGGTACCCTCTCGTGCCTCACGCTCGACTCCTGAAGTAGGTTTGCGAGTTGGCTTGCGCCCATAGAACTCTTCAATAATCCTTGGGTTGATACGGTTGAGCTGCTCCTTAGGGAATATCCGGAGGAGGCTCCAAGCAAGATCCAAAGAATCAAATATCGTCCGTGACTCGTATGCACCTGGATACTATGGTCAGCGTCGCGACATTCCGCCATCCTCAGAAAGCCTATACCTTGTCCGACGAATTGACGTTCGAATTTTTCGAGGAATTCGAGCGCGAGCTTGTCTTCTGCTGAAAGCGCCTCCTCACCAACGACAGCTTTCATCGCCGAAGCGTCTCGGGCGATGGCGTACTTGGCATACTATCGAGGCGTCATATGTGTGAGGGGTCTGCGCCAAAGGCGTCGCCTGGCACTCACCAGCTGGTTGGAGACGTCCGCATGATCCTTACGTGTTAACTTCTCACCGATCGCACTTTTCATGAGACGTGATAACGAGGGCAGGACGTTGATGGGAGGATAAATCTGCCTGTTGTACAATTGCCTGTCGACGAAGATTTGGCCTTCGGTGATGTATCCTGTCAAGTCAGGGATGGGATGCGTGATATCTTCGCAGTGTCAGGGAACGCCCGCTTAGAACGGGGAATTGCTGAGCGGCACATACCATCGTTGGGCATAGTGAGGATCGGAATTTGTGTGATTGAGCCATTCCTCCCCTCCACGCGCCCTGCACGTTCATAGATAGTAGACAAGTCCGTATACATGTAACCCGGGTATCCACGGCGACCTGGAACCTCTTCGCGAGCAGCAGACACCTGACAAACCAGGGTTAAAGTTCGAACAGAACAGGCACATATTAAAACCACGCACTTCACGCAATGCATCTGCATATGATGACATGTCTGTCAAAATGACCAACACATGCTTCTCGAGTTGATAAGCATAATATTCGGCGGTGGTGAGCGCCAGACGGGGCGTGATAATTCGTTCGATGGTAGGATCGTTTGCCAGATTCAAGAAGAGAGTGACGCGGTCCAAGCTCCCGTTCTCTTCAAAATCCTGCTTGAAGAAGCGCGCGGTTTCCATGTTCACACCCATAGCGGCGAATACGACTGAGAAGTTGTCCTCGTGGCCGTCGAGAACGTCCTTGGATGGCCCTTTCACAAGGCCAGCCTGTCGGACGATTTGGGCGGCAATCTAACGCCAACCATACTTATCAGACCGGGCAAGGGGCGATATGTGATGGGGGATAAATGACCTCATTATGGGGCAGTCCGGCAGCGGAGAAGATCGGTATTTTCTGCCCACGGGCGATCGAGTTCATAACGTCGATAGTCGAGATACCCGTTTGGATCATCTCCTCAGGATATATGCGGGAGTAAGGGTTGATGGGCGACCCTTCGTAGTGAGTCGTCAACAGAGTCGGCACGTACGGCGATGGAGCAGAAACGTACCGTTGATATCCAAATAATCCTCTGCAAAAACTTTAGGTCCCTGGTCAATGGGATTCCCAGACCCATTGAATATGCGTCCAAGCATATCTTCGGCGACGGGAAGCTTCATGCTGCTGCCAGTGAATTCGACATGCGTCGACTTTACGTCCACACCCGTCGTACCCTCGAATACCTGGACAATGGCCTTCTTTCCTTGAACTTCAAGGACTTGGCCACCACGTTTCGAGCCGTCCGGGAGTGTTAACTGAACGATCTCATTGTAGGACGGGAACTATCAGGGGTTTTGATGAGGATCTACGTATGTCTCGAGCATCAAAAGCGCACTTTGACATTATCCAGCACAACTAGAGGACTATCATATGTTGAGCATGAATATGCACACATATATCTACACTTACCCATTGATAGCCGAAACTGTACGATAATCTATATCGCAAACGAGTTGAAAGATCTGTAGATGTTGTCGACGGTTTGACACTGACCTAGGTGAGGTTTCACACGGAATTTCCCAGTTGCGGCAGCAGCATTAATTGTGAAAGTATTTGTCTTTTCGCTCGCTGTCATCGTTCATCAAAGGCTGAGAGAGAATCGCAAAGCCAAGAGAAACGACTCGGAAGGCACGCAGAGTCAGCCTCAGACATCCACTGATTTGGCAGTAATCAATTGTTCCCACGCATCACACGTGACTTATTGCAGGTCAAATTACTCGCAAAACCTATGTTTACATGGCCCACACAACTCATTCCTTTCCTTCCCCGAGTTTCGCAACCAGAATCATTGCCTTTTCTTTGATGTCCGACTGGTCAGAGAACCTGTAGACATTACTAAAGTCAGATTTTCGACGGCATAGGAGCACTAATCAACCAACCACTCGGTCTCTAGTAACAATTCCTCCACCTCCTCCGTGTCTTTCTCTATATCCCTGCTCTGAAGGAAGAGGTAGAGATATCGCGCCGCTTCCGCTCGAACCTGGGGTAGTTGAGCCCGCATGTCGGAGGATACAATAGCAGGCATCTGACCGTGGGGTACTGGTGGGTAAGGAAATCAACCAGTCGCGGAATGCAGGAATCTGAAAGTTGGGGGAGCACCAAGAGATTGACCACGCTAAAAAGTGGTGTCCGTAGGAACAATCAGTCATACAAGATCCAATGCACCGAACGCACATCCTCATGCTTTCTTGGATCCTATGGGCGCTCTTAAGTCTCGATACCCCTCTTGACACGATCGAAAGCAACGACTGCGCACTAAACTAAAGGTTAGAACTATTCCAGCAGAGCAGCGACACCTCTTATCACCTCTTGAGCCCATCTTCGCTGTAGCAGAGTCTCTCCAATGCGTCCGCTTCAAGCAAAGCATTGAACGCTTGCAGGACTGGTACCACGTTGGTGTTCGAACTCAAATTAGACTTCGCTTCTGCAAGCAGATCCGCGACGAGGCCTTGCAGGGTATAACCTCCCCCGTCGTTTCCATCCACCGGGAGTTTCTTCGCGTACGTAACGAGGCTATTGCGGACGTGACGTTGCTGACAAAGAATACCATCAGCCTTCCGGATGTACGCCCCAGCCGGTGAACGTGTGACTATTCACAGTGCTGTCAGTCTTGCTCCCTATACTAATCAGTAGACCAGAGAGAACAGCTGGCCGGTATTCCGGGACTTCTAGGAAATTTACTGCTTTGGGATATATCCATGAGTTGTTCTGCCAACTGTGTGAGTGAACCGCGTCTTCGGCAACTTCGCTGTGAAGAAATAAGAACCATGTCGGAAAAGAGGCCAGGAGATTCGTTACCTCAGAAGCAACTCTTGGAATAGTTTTTCTCCGTGGAATTTCCATGGGTTTGGGTTCGAGTCATTTATGATCGGGAGCGGGCACTTCAGAAGACTTAGAATACTATCTCCTGCGTGTTGTCTCACGTTGTCTAAGCGCCCAACCCCCTGCTTGAGAATTCCCGCGATTGCCTTCTGGTACAGGCTTACTGGGATGTACTCGATGTACGTATTTTCGGATTTTGCGAGGGTCAATAGGGTCACAGACACAGAGGTCAATCCTTGAATCGAGGCAATACGAACCCATGACCCAACGTCACCACGCTCATCGGTAGTGTAGTCTTCTAACCCGGTGATTAGGGCACCATACATCCGGTTAACATTGTCGACGGATAATCCTTAAAAGGTATTTCAGAACGAGCTTAGAGCTCACATACGGCATTTACATACTGCGTGATGGATGGGGTGCAAGAGCAAGCAATATTAGCTGCGTTGATATCATACAGTTCCTGCGCGCCTCCACATCGGGCATGCGCGACTCCGACTGATGAAGATGATCAGAATCAGTGGGAGAGACCCAAGGACTCTCAGTCATCTCACCGAGTGTACAACAGAAGCAACAAGGCAATCAATTACTTCCGGAAGTGCATGTGAATGGCTCTGATAATCCATCAGGCCCAAAAGACGTGCGAGACCTTGCTGCATCGTCGGCGAACCCGACCTGAAGTCCCTGATGAATGTACAATTGTAACGTAAGTCGCGAGTCGAATGCCAACGACTCGGAGCAGGGAGTATAACGTATCTTTGGACGACAGCTGAACAATCTACGAGCTTGCTTACTTCTGCCAACGCAGATGCAGCGGCCTCCTGAACGGTAGATTTACGATGCTTGATTCCTAGATCAAGGGTAGTTCGCCAATGAGGCACCGAAGATCGTCCCTCCAACAATATTTCCTTCGAGGTTATGCTACTTGCGATAAGCTGGCAAGCAGCGGCAGTGACAAGCTCGTTTCGAGGGGAACGAATCACATCGATTGGTACATCGATCAAAAAAGAGAATACCTAAAATTTGTTCAGTATGACGACATGGATGGGTTATCGCGTACCTCCTGTCTGAGTCTCTCGAGCTCAGGTGAACCGGAGAATGCATTGGACAACTGAGTGAGAGCTAGGAGGCCTCCGTGTATGTCGCTAGTATTAGACATTGCGAGAAGCGGGCGCTATCATGAAAAATTAAAATAGACACTCTGTCCACCAGCGAGGAATCGCACCACGCGACTTGCACATTGTGGTCCCAGTCGAGAAAGGTCTAGCACACACAAATTTCTTACGGACTGAGCACCGAGTTGTCTCATGGCTGGATCCCAGTGCCGAAGAGTAATCGTTACTAGATGATTGATCAAGAAAGACCGATATTCTTCATGCCTTCAAGTCTGGAATAAGCTCTTCGTTTGTGATATCCGATCACTACTCACTCCGCAACCTGGGGAGCAGCAACTAGGAAAGCGTTCCTCCGCACTCCTATGGCAAAAAAATCGATCTTCCCCAAAACATCGATTCCGTGAGGAAAGACACCCTGGAGAATGCTAAGAGTCAAGTATGATGTGCGGTTCATTTCACAAACCGTTCGTCCGACGTATTCCTGAAATGCAGCGCTGGCGGCGCGACGGATATGAACCTCCCTATCGTAAGCGGAGACAGAAACTAAATTCTTTGCAAGTTTGTCTGAGTGTGGTACGATGGTGGAGGCCTCATAAGCTCTTGGCAGGGACCACAGCGCATATGCGGCAGCGTCGCGTACGTTGGAACCGATGGAGTGTGCCCCCTTGCGGATGTCAAAATACAAAGCCTACAGGGAGTGTCAGAGATGTTTCTGGGACCGACGAGACAATCACTTTGATTATCCAGTCAATGACATCTGCCAAACGGTCATTCGCAATCAGTCCCCTCCTAAGCAGTTCTGCACATGAAAGGCAGGTCCCGTGCCAGGTACACTCTGCTACTGCCGGCATGTCGTAAAGACTAGAAACGGCGATGGAGTGGATAGAGAAGAGGCCGATCACAGTATCAACGACTTGACGGGTGAACTCCGCTGGAAGGCGTTCCGAGATCCGCGCAATGGCCTTCGCAGCGGACCATCGCACAATGGTATCCTGCGTCGCATGAATGTTAACAGTATTTCAATTCCTGCTTCTATAACTCACCCTGTCTTGTAGTCCTTGAAATAATTCTTCTAAGACGGTCTCGATCTCTTCTGGGACATCGTCATCACCTCCATCTTGGGTGGGATGTTCAGACTCATTCGTTACATGTAGAATACGACCTTCAAGGCTTCATCAGCATAGAACGTCAACGCTGCGGCGCAGACTAGATATACTAACCTCTCCTCAAAGAAACTCGCGGTCTAGCTGGCAGTAGCCGAAGGGCGGCACGGGACAGGAGCTTAATTCGTAACTTGCGAAATGAGGCGTTATTACAGAGCGTAGAATTGGGCTCTAGTGATCGCGCAGCCTCGAAGAAATCGGGGATCAATCGCGAAAGAACATCCGATGGACTGTTCTTGACAACGTCGCAAAGTGTGCGATAGACACCGAGACACTGGGGGGGGGGGTAAAAAATGAGTAGCCATCGTATCTCCGGAATGAATTTTACCTCAAAGATATCTTTCTGTTCTTTAGCGCACGTTTTAGCCAAAGCCACAAACGCTGGAAGGCGCGTCGACGCATCCCTCCTGAAACGAGTTAAGATTGCAAGATAGATCATTGTATATTTTATACCTGACGTAGAGATGAGAGAGAAGGGTGGCTGCACTCTCCCGAACTACACCTGAGTTAGTCAGGCTCCGCTTAGCGATAGTCTCGATAGCGTCTGCCGTTTGGCCTTCCCTTCCGACTTCATCGAATTGAGCGAGATCAAAGGGAATCATGCAAATAAGGGAAATCCAGAGCAATGTCACATGTCGCGTCGACCACAGAGTAGTGGTACTTTGTGCACGGTCGAGAATCTGCGCAAACTCCAGGGCAACCGCAAGATCTGCAATCTCGTGAGGAAAAAATCTGACTGCGGCCTGTCCGTCAAGTCCACTGTACGCTGTTTGAAAACGTGCGTATTGACTGACTAATGGTCTTATAACCTCTGAATTTGAGATAATTGTACAGCAAGTTTGATACACGAGTTAACGGCGCTGCCAGCTCTAGCCTGGAATCGAAAGTTGCGATATCTTCTAATCGGAAGGTGCCACCGGCGAGCCCTTGGGCATAAGATTTGAACTTCTTGACTACTGGACCCACTAATTCCTCTAAGAATGGGTCGAGCAAATATGCCTGTTCTTGATATTCTGCAAACTGAACTAGACTAGTAAGCAAATACACGGGGAATGGGACTGTTTGCTACGTACGATCTTAACTATACCCCACATGAGATTGATTCGTCTGCCTAACTCCACATCTGATACATGGGGACTTGCATCATCCAGCGAGAGCGCCTGATTCTGTAGAGCCACGAATTCGGCGTATTTCTCGAATCTTGTCTGGACTTTAAAATCAGAATCCGCTTCCATCTCTGCGAAGCTCGGAAAAGTAAACCTGGGGTCGACGTGGGGCTGTGTATGCTAGATGTCAATGCTCTGACGTCGGTGATACAGTGAGCTAATGTGAGCGCTAAGCCTGGCACGCGCCAAGTCAGCGGAGTTAACTGAAAATGGCCCGGGCCGGGGTCGTCGTTGTGCCATTCCGATTCCCTCTTCTTGAGGTCATGCCTAAGAGAAAGCGTTCTTCTCTATCAAATGTACGCTACAATTTATATGCTGTAAACTTAATTTGACCTACCTTCCAGGAGGATGACGATGCTAAGATCGTTGGGAAGTTGGTGCGCCTGCTTACAGTTCGTTGTACTTCCTGCATCTGACGATACAAGATAGTTCCATGGTCTGAAAGAAGTTAAGAAGGCAGCAAAGAAAGCAAAGGCCTTCGAAACTCAGAAAATCGTGAAAAGGCTTAAAGCATCGGGGTTTGTCTACTTTTTTGGTTAAGGGACTTAACGTCATTTGGTTAACAGATTGACCCTTGAGGAGGAAAGCTCCGATAAAGCTGTTCTAGAAGCGGAATTCGATGCACTCAAGGTATAATTGAAATATTCTCACGTTGGACTCTCCAATAACATGAACCAGGCATTAGATCACGACCGGATTGGCACGCTAGCTTTGAAGAGCAAGCTGAAGAAGGATAAACGCTTATCAAGCGATCCATCCATACAGTCAGCCATTTCAAAAATATTCACATCTGATGTTACTCGAACATTTGAGGGCGTGGCCGCAAAACTGGAGAGCCGGTTGCTGAGCTCTAAATCGTTGGCGAAGGAAGTCAACCTCGTCATCTCGTCACTGCATTCCGCACTGAAGCCCAGCGAAGACGGTGATGGCGATGATGACGCATCCAGTCATTCTGATGAGGCGCGTTTAGGCGATCCCTCTGCTGTGGTTAATCAGCCAGTCACCTCAGAAGCGTCCGAGGATAACCCGGGTGACTCGGAAGATGATGCAAGTGGAAGCAGTGACTCTACAGGGAGCGATGATCCCTTTAAGCCAAGCACGTCTACACTACCCGAGAAATCTCATCATATCCTTGATCGAGCAAGCTATTCGCCGCTGCTTCCAGATGATGCTCCACAGAGCCCGGGAACAGAGTCCTTCTTTTTACCGGCGCTTTCAAATGGTTTCATCCCTGGCGGCTCAGACACAGATTGGAGTGATGGCGAGACAAGAACAGCCACTGGCATTCGCAAGAACCGTAGAGGTCAGAGGGCGAGAAGAGCGTGAGTAACAGTTGACTCATCCCCAAGACCTCTTTATCATCTTGTGTCTAGAATATGGGAGAAAAAATACGGCAAAGGGGCAAAGCACCTGCAGATGCTGGAAGTGTCGGGTATAAGTCATGATACGCGCACTTCCAAGAAGCATTTCAAAGGGCCACCAGCAAACGCCCGCCCACGACATCCTGGTCCATCCAAGCAAAATTCTCGAGGACAAAAAGTAGACGATGCTTCGAAGAAGCATACTTCTCCGAGTCATCCACGCAAGTCTGGGGCTGCGGATGATCGTCCGCTTCACCCGTCTTGGATAGCCAAATTGCGTATGAAAGAGAAAACAAGTGCTGTGATTGTTCCCTCACAGGCAAAGCGAATCAAGTTCGACGACTAAGATGGGTATGTCGCAGCACCGTAATTGCCTTCATTCTAGTGCTCTTTGGTCGCTGAATCGCGTTCCAGGTCGCCGCTCGTGCTCGTGCTTGGAGGTCTGTTGTTCGCCTCCTATTTGCGGCCTTGCAGCTCTATCGCGAGTGCTGTAATCAACACATACGTCGTATACCGAGCATGTCCAATTTGCTCCTCGTGGACTATGCGCTGAGCCCTTTGGAATGCATTCCCTGCCCACAGGAAATTATGGATTCAATTGGGCTAGTCTCATACACACGTTAGCGGCTTTCCCGTGATGGACCTCTCTCGTTCAACGGAAGGGCCACCAGTCTACTCAACTTTCAAACTTATGTATCATAATGGCGACCTAAGTGATGACACAAGTCGAGTCCTGTGTTACTTTATTCACGGAATGGCGTGTACTGATATTTAGCTTGGAATACGACTCATAGATGATTCCTAGTACTCCCAAAGATGGACTCTCACGTCCTGGTCATTGAGTGCATGTATGTTGGATAACAATAGGAAACTTTTGTGACCCACCCGCGCACTTTTGGAACCTCCGGAGCTGTTTTGTCCGCAATGGACACTCACTGTTTCAGATGCGATCCCCCGTAGATAAACTTCCATGGTCTACTGAGAACAACTCTCCAAATCAGTTATTGTCTGTGATTATTGTTTTGTTTGTTCCATCCGGCGGTGATCGCATCTCTTCGAACCCCTGGTCTGCTTTTCAAGCTTGGATGACATATCTCCAATTCGATGGACGGACCAAATGGTGTGTATCGCGTTCCTAGGATGGCGTTACCTGTCGTGGTCGCGTGGTTTTGTTCGAGCCTTCCGTAGCCTTCATACGAGCGGCGAATGCTACGGTTCTCTCACGGTTCTCTCTAGCGTTCGGCGATATCATCTCGATGGAGTACCCTGGTGAGACGCCCATTGTCCAGCTGCTGGTATTCTATTCCATCAGTCTGTGACACGTACGATGTCGGGTTGGGTTAGTCGGCGTGATGAATCGTGATGCGGCAGTCAGCTGGCCAATTACGGCCTTTGGTCTGCGGCTACAGTCCCACCCCGGGCCCCGTGCTTGCCCACAACCTGCTGTATTTATCCAGAAGGTTCAGTTCCTTTTTGGAATTCCATGTTCCTCATGATGTGCCCTCCTGATGTCGAACAGTCGGGTGGCGGATGTGTCGCCTCCGGGCACCTGTTTATGGATGTCTCGCTAACGGTGTTCTTTCCCTAGGATAGCCATACAGCACTCATGCGATCGTAGAGATCATTCCCGCAGATGCTTTTGGATGACGTACGTGCCACCCCACACCTCTGTATTATGCAGAGGTTCCCCGTGCCACCCGAGTTCATAACGCAATGCGCATCTCCCTGGACCCCGTTCACGGCACCCCCAACGTAATCTTCTCTTTTCAGCCGCGGAGTTGACTTCTTTAGGATCGCCTTAAGAGCAATCACCGACTGACACCATCATCCACTAGAAGCGCATCCTGTTTTGCTAAAGCATCAAAGGGCATGAGCGAGCGGAATTAATATGGCCCCAAGCCTCACCTTGGACGTGCTGCGATCAAGAGAGTAAGGCTGATTGTTCCATCAATTGGAAGACCGTGTGTTCGGTGTTAGCAACGAGGTTCTCGATCCGTAGCGTCCCCGGATTTCCAATGCTTTACGAAACATTCGGAATTTTTATTCCTGAGCGCACGCGGCGGGCCCGTGTAGTGGATGATATATGATACCCGAGTCGAGTAAGTTTGCATCACTACTGTAGTTCTGCCGCCTCGTTTCCGCACCTACAGTAACCTCAAGCCATGGTTTCTTCACCTTCGCCCATTCCATCACTGTACCATTCACTCGAAGAGCGTCTTGGACAAGGTCAGTGCACCTATTCGTCCGCCGTCAGAGTTCTGTCGACCTGTCAGTGATTTATGGCAATGGGGTGATACCGGGAACAACAACAACAACGTCACATCGAGTGTCAACGAAACCAGGAGAAGTGATTGTTTTCCGCTAGTCCCATCGGATCCCTACTTCACCGGAGTTCTGACGCTCAGGCTCGCCTTAAAATTGTTGGCCCACTTACTTCCGCATCCAGTTACTAATTCACATATCACGGTGGTTCCCTCATCTGAAATGAAATGGTCGTGATATATTGGTCGCCATCTCCTTTTGTACCTCGCGACACTTATACTACTGTAGTTTCTGTTCTGGGGTGGATTCCCTTCGTAAACAGCACCATCTGGGTATCCTGCTGTCAGGGTATTTGCACTTGCGTCCATTTCCAGCAGCGGGTGACACAGTACTGAACCACTGGCATCTCCCCCAATTAGGCAACGGTTTAGTCTGAGCACACATCGATCTTCAACATGTTCACGCTTCATCCGAACCGGTCGCTCCTCAACCCGAAATTTGACGGCTACAAACTTGATCCCATTTCCTCGGAGGACACGATCGCCCGTCATGCTTTGAAACACGTGGCTACGCAGGCCTCCGCGTCAGGGCGCCATCACTTCTCGTTCCAAGAGGCCGAGAGTCGGATTCGACACAACCACCTTACCGTAAGCCCTGACGGCGAGCGGGCTGTGTACGTGGATGCGGACCTCCGCGTGATCTCGGTCCGACTAGACCATGTGAGGGGGGTTATCTGTGCGATCGTGCGGAGTCCATTCATTCGTTAGCGCAGGCTTTATCCCTGCCGTCCTTTACAGCGATATACGACATCTTGCAACACACGCAAGCCCCGGCATCCGTTCCGTCTCAGAGAGAATACCCGTCCTCTGTCTTCGTCGACGCCCAAACTCTAATATGTGCCGATGGTCGTGGCACGCTCCATGTCTTGGCACTATCATCGATCGACACCGCAAGTCTTCTAGGGGTCTATGAACTCCCGAGGACGCTGAATGCCTCGCCATCGCCCATTCCCTTCCGACTGCATACCGCACTGTCCACAGTTGGCCAGGCCATGGCGGTGTCGTCCTTCAAATCTCTGCGAGAATTACCTCCTGGCGCATCATCCAGTCGGAAGACACCACCCGTAGAGTTCGACATCGTCGCGGTCCGGGTACCCCTCCAAGCTTCGGACAACAACGGGTCTATCTCACCCCTTGAGGTCCTTTGGCACCGAAGAGGTTCAAGGGTTCCCTTCTACACCGCATACGAGAAACGGCGCTGCGCCTTCATCCTCGCAGGTGGCTCACCATATCGGCAAATCGGACAACCAGCACCAGAACACCACGATCCCTCGCCAGACGAGTTCGCTCCCATACCCCGTGCGGATGACGCCTCCGCGCCCGCGCCTGCTCCGGGTCCCGCCTCCCCACCCAAGCCGCCGCCATACGCTTGGACGCAAGACTCGGAGGAGATCACAGTCGCGTTTCCGCTCCCATCCAACACGCCCAAAACGGACATCAACGTCCTCTTCTCCCCGCAAACGCTGACCCTCCTCGTCCAAGGCTGCGACGCCCCGCGCTACACCGCCGCCCGTCTCTGGGGCGGCATCGTCCCCGCATCGAGTTTCTGGACGTGGGACGCGCACGGCGCGCGGACTTATGGCCTGCTCACGCTGCACCTCGAGAAGCAACACGCCGGCACGCGCTGGCCGCACCTCTTCGATAACAGCAACAACGCCTCTGCGGGGAAAGAAACGAAAGCCGAACACCCCGAAGTCCCGGAAACGCTCGATCCGTCGGAACTCTACGCGATCCGCGAGAGCCTTGAAAAGTACACCGCGGCGCTGCAAGAGCGCGTCGGTGCCGGTGCTGGCGTGGCGCCTCCTCCGAGCCTCGCGGATGGCGAGCTCGACGCAGAAGTGGATGCCGCGGTCGGGATCGAGTCGTGTATCACTTGGGTGGCCGCCGCGGACGGCGGCGGCGGCGGCGCTGAGGACCTTGCGTGGACACGCGAGGACTGGGACGTGCCGTTCACCACGCTCTCCGCGCCGTTGCCAGGAATCGGCGATGAGATCTCGTTGGTCGTCAAGCACACCATCGACGGACTCTTGTTCGTGCTGTCCGACGAGGACGCGACCGGCGGCACACCCGTGTGGACGCACTCGTCTACGTTTTCCGCTTTGGCCTTTGTGCTGGCTTCGAAGCGGGATACCCGCTTTACGTACCACGTTCCATCGAAAGCTGTATTGGCATTCGAAGGTGGGGGCCCAGAGTACGCGGGGAATCTATACATATATCGTGACGCCAAACCGAAGAGCAATTGGGCCAAACAAGCGATCCTAAAACTCGCAGGGAGCACGTCGGGTTCACTACTTGGTGTAGGAGCTATCAAAAACGGGGAAGAAGTCATCATCCTGTGCTTGTGCGAGGAGGAGCTACTTGTCCTACGGAACGTGCTGTAAAGGGAACGAGATACACCACATGGACGAGACAGACACAGAGTATTCAATATTGTAATACAGTGGTATGCCAGGAAGTGATCGAAACAGAGATTGAGCAACAACCCGTGGTGAACAAATACGGAAGGGTGTACGCGTACCACATACAAAAGATCATTACGGAGACACATACATATTTATGCGTGAAAAGACAGACCCATGAATGAAGCGTCCTCGGATCATCGATCACCCTTTCAATGGGTCCCCATTCATGAGATAGTACTCTACCGTAGCGCCGGGTAATTCCTCCGCCGAATCGGGGACAGTCGATAGCTGGCTCTGCTTAGTGAGACCATTAGCTAGCTGTCGTGACAGCGGCGGGGTTTCGCCGCGTGGTGTGTCAGGCGGGGGTGATGATGGCTCCTGGGTTGACGTCGACGATGGTGTGGGGGGGTCGTGTTCATGACCATGTACGCCATTTGCGCGAATCTCCGCGCGGTCCTTCTCCGCCTGGGACAGATGTATCACTCTGTCGAAAGGCTCACGAAAGTCTTCTTCATCTTCGTTCATGGGTTCTTCTTCCTGGTCGAAATCCTCCGCTGGCTCGTGGGCTGCGACATCATCGGAGAGTGAACTCCCTAATATTGAGTTTGGTTTTGAACGAGATGGATCGTCCCCCCTGTCCTCGTCGCTCTCCGAGTCATCCCCGAACATTTCGGTACCCCCGTCGCTCATGATAGCAGATCCCGGGTGAAATGAGATGCCACCACCGAGGGTGTGCGTGATCACCTTTGATAGTTCTTCGAATGAGGTGGGATGCGTCCCGAGCAGTGGGTAATTGCGCTCGCGCGATTTGTGTTCCTCTTCTTCATGTTCTAGCGCTTCAACGTTTGCGCGTCGCGTTCGCCATGACATTAGGCGGGCGGCGGAGTAAATTTGTGGTGGTGAGTCGGGAGTATCGTAGCCAATCTTGTTCGCGACGCGATCCTTGATCATTGCATACCATTCCTCTTCGGTCTTGCCGTTTAGAATGGCGACGATCAGGATAGTCATGTTATCGCAACCGATACCCTGGGCACCATGAGTATCCGGAGCAAGACAGTGCTCCATGATAATTTCACAGATCTGGCCAAGACGTTTGTCCTGAGCGACTTCGCGACGGACGAAGTCGACCACATGCTGCGAATTCAGGCAATCCCAGATTCCTGGAAGCACCCCGTAAGAGAGATTGACTGGTATTTTGAACGAGAACTCACCATCGCAGGCTAGCACGAAAAACTCGTCATCCTCCGTGATATGATGCTCGGTGATATCAGGATTCGACGTAATAATCTGCTTGTCCGGGGTGAGAGAGTAGTTCTTTTTGAACTCAAAATCACCCAAGGCCCTGGCGAGGGCCAGATTTCCTGATGCAAAACTGTTAGACTTTCATGAGAGATCATCGCATTAGCCGAAGCGAACCGTTCACACGCCCAAATTCGATGTAGCCTCCAGCTGCCAGAATGCGTTTCCTTTCCGCTATAGACCAGGTTAGAAGGACAAACGACGAGTGCATGAGAGAGACGAACATTCGTTCCCAGGCTTGTGATCAAAACTTAATGGCTTCACTTGGCCCTTCATGCTAAGTACAACTCGGGAGTCACCAGCGTTCGCCTGAGCGCGATCGTGTTTAAGTACGGCAATCTCCAGGAGAAAAAAGAATCGTTCATACCACGAAAATTTTGTCTTTCGTGACCAAAGCAGACACTGCGGTGCATCCGGAAGGATCTCTTGTGTATGCACGATCTGGGCCAAGTCAGCATACTTACAACCTGAGGAAGAATAGCACGCACCTGCGAGCATATCCTCGTCAGTGCCTAAGAACGCACGCCTCATAGCATCCTCATAGTTCTGGTGCTGATATGATTCCTCCTGCACCAGACGTCTATGCACATTTTGGCCGGCAAATCGTGCGACGGAGCCGCCTATGTACGATTCGTTCAGCTCGAGCCAAACAAAAGAGCATCTCCATACCTCCATGACCATCGTACACAGCAAAGAAAGTATTAGATTTTTCGTCATCATCGCTTTCGTCGAGATTTAACGAAACTGCATGGGAATCTTCCATAGCTGCAGACAAGTGCGAGATCAGGAAATAGCGGAAGTGACGCAAAGAACTTTAAAGAGACAGGCTTCTCCCGAGAAAGAAAAGAAATGGATGGGATTTAAAGTATGTGATGTATTGCAAACACGGCAGAAGAGGAAAGATGGGACGATTCTGGGACTCACTTAATCGCCAACCCTGCATCTCGGAGAGACCATATGCGAAGCGAGCATTTTTGCCCGTCTCGGTATGTTTCTCGGTTGCTGTGCATGGTGTGATATGCGTGTGATGCAAATAGGGTCTACGTAAGTAAAATGACGACAGAGCGCAGAGTTTCTACACCTGCTGACCTGGGTAAGATAAAATTTGACCCTGAATACGCGAGAGAGATGAAAGATATAGTGAGGCGCTGATGATATCGGAAAGTATCGGGGCAAACGTACCATGGAGCAGTTATGGCGGGGAGGAGGGAGGGAAAGGAAGGGAGGGAATAACAAGAGGGGGTCAAGAAAGATATAAAAGAGGGAAAAGAAACGGGGTCGAGGGCTAAATGATTATTGGATGTCGTGTGCGTGCGGGGCTGGCAAAGATGTTAACAGATGGCGAAAGCGACAGCCCCTTCCACCCACACATCATCTATGTTTGGTCTTGTGTGCCCAACGTTAAAATTTTCATCGCTGCCCTTCCGTTCTCATAGTATGTGCTATATACTTGGGGACTTTCCCCCTCAAAGTTGGGCGCGCCGCAAGGGATGTCAAATATTCGTTAAGCCGTTTAGGATCTCGGCATTGCCGAGAAGGTACTCACACCCCGCATGACCCCGTCATTTCATTTATCAATGGCCCTTCAATAGCCCGACGGGGGTAACAACACGCACCTGTCCTCGTCACATATGCGTCTGGGCACAGGGTTTCATCCATCACAGGACAATGGCACACAGAGCACATGGTTGGTGTACTCGGGGGCTCAGTGTAGTACTGCCCTCCTTACACGAGTATCATTTTTTTGCAAACATACTGATCATTGTGGTGCCGCTCTTTCACAAACGTCACTTGAATTTCGACCTGTCGGACCCTTTCTACCTAGTTGATGGCAGCTGCGGATTCGTAGTGTTCACAGCTTGTGTTTGCTACGTTTAACATACACTGATATAATGCTCGGGGGAGAACTCTGTGTGGTCATTGACTCCCGCAAACGGCGCCGAGATTACCGTACACCATAACGTCGCCGCAGCACGCAGCCCAACGGACAGATCGTATATGACGCTGGAGTGACACACGGTATTGGTGCTGATTCCGAGGGACGCGCGTCAGGGGCTGCTGGCCCACGTGGACAACCTAGGGAGGGAATAGGTCATTGAAGATGGCGACGATGGAGGGGGTGAGGATGGAGGGGTATCGAATATCTCGATGACCGCGTTGTCAGGAGGGGCAGGTGTCCTGACCACTTCGTAGATTGCAGTGGACTCGTCGTGTACCCAGCCGCCCAACTCATCTTCATCTTCGTTATCCTCAAACCCACATTTGTCGCGCGCCCTCGTCGAAAAAGTCCGTGGGAGGTCTTCCTCCTCGCTTTCCTCATCGCTTGACCCCGAAATCTCTATAACTTCATCCGCCAAATCGCCACTCCCGTCCTCCGCGTCGTCCTGTGAAACGGGGGGATCTTCGCTAAAGTCGTCATCGACAGGGCCGAACTCGTCTCGTGTCCGCTTCTCCGCATCGAGGAAGTCTAGGAGGTCATCATCGTCCTCCGAATCAAGGTCGCGTAATGGCTTGACGCGTCTGAGTTGCGCCTCCAACGTGTTCTGGGTGCGTGGACCATGCGAGAGCGTGTCGATCTCATCAATGTTATCTTCATCTTCGCTGTGCACGACGCCAGCATCGCTGTTCGCATCATTTTCAGGCTCGTCCGGTACGGAAATATCGCCAAAGTTAATCGGCACATTGAGGTTGCGCACAACGCCACGGTCCTTGAATATATTCGCGTCGCGCAGGTCAATAATATCATCCTCGTCAAGAGGACAGGCATAGCGCTCCGCGAGCTGTGCCCACGCATCCCTCAGACGCATCGTACTTTCGAAGCGAGCCTGGTGGAAGTCAAGGGTACTACGGTCCCGCGTAGGTGTCGAGGGAAGGGAAGCCGACGATGGTGTGCTCGCCAAACGTCGCTTGGATGGTGAGGGGTGTTCACGGGGGTAATCTGGTGGTCGGATGACATGGCGTGGACCTGGAGACGACGCGGGATGTGCTAAAAATATGGAGCTAGGCTGTCGCTTCTCCGCAGGACGCGAGCTTTTAGGTGAGTACATCGAGTGATTGAGCCAACATTGCTTGGGTGCACGTGGCCACTCATTTCAACTTGGCCACCCGTGGGTGGCCACAAAAGACCTTGGCCGGTTGGTGTGTGCTCGGTCGTTCTGTAGAATGGCATTTCAACGAGCGCATAATTTTGTTACTTCGGAGTATAGTATGTCAATCGTTTTAAAATGCCACGACTTTGGGTCCCCCGATTTTAATCAATAAATCTTATCTTATCTCGCCAAGTTTTTGACCCGCGTCGTTCAAGACACATGTGAATTTCCCGCATGCATCTACATCCCACGCAGGTCTCCTCTGTTATGAACAGACCAGAAAGATTCAACGCAAAGGCACGTCGGCGGAGCAGTGCCACCTTCTCCCATAAGCGAGGGAAGCAGCGTCATCCTAAAACGCAAGCAGCCGCGGACACAAATTTGGAGGTCGTACAGCACAAGTCAACTGAAGAGAAAGAGCTAGACCGCAGAGAACAATTGAAGAAGGAGGTGAGAGTTTATTCTCTTCACAATATCTTCGTCTCACGCGTTGTAGTTACTCGCACAATCTCAATCAAAAGCGTCAAGCAAGAAGAGGAAGAGGTTGGATAAATATATCGTGCGCACGCCATATCTACTCCATCGATACGCAGGGAGCTTACTTCCATTTTCAGGAGAAAAAGCTGAAAAAAGAAGAGCGCGTTGAGCTATTCGAAGAACTTGCGTAGGTGGACAGTACGTTTACCCTTGTTGGTGGCTGGGACTGACTCCTGGATCAAGTAAACGTCAGGCCGAGCTACCCAGCACGCTTGCACTACAATCTTCGTCTACTCTTGGTTCAGGTAAAACTTCTAGTGCACAAGAGAGGCTAGAAAACATCGAGGATCAGGAAGTTCGGCATGCCATACGTTCGCGTCAAAGAAAAGGCGGTCGCTTCGTCGACATGGCGGAGAGCGACAGCGATGAAGAGAATAACGCCCACGATTTCCACTCAGAGCACGATCAAGACCAGCAGGGTGGCGAAGACACATCGTCCCGAGGTCAGGCCGTCGTTCTGGATTCAGCACCGATTGCAGCGCGGAGACAGGACGTATCGGTTGATGTCGTCATTGGGAGCGCCCTACAACGAAATGTGGATGGCTCCATCATGGAGCCAAGAGTCATGAAGAAAAGGGACAAGAATGCTGGTGTATGCCCCATATCTCCCCCTCTTTTAGTTGTCGGTTTAAGCCGTTTTTAGACCATCCTGCGAAGGTGGAAACGCGCTCCACCCACGACTATATCAGCCAGTGCAAATGATGACTCTGAGTCTTCATTCGACAGCTCAGAATCTATGCATGACACCTCTGAAGCAGAAACGGACTCAACTAACTCTAATGCCAATGAACGATCCGAAGATAACCCCTCAGAGTCTGGCACCTCTGAGGATAAATCGCCTCAGGACGTTGGTATGGACTTACCCAGCCCTCCACGAAGGAGTGGGGGATTCAAACAGTGGGCTGTGACCCAGCTTAGTACTGTCAAGGACTACGTCGCCCCAGCGCAAGAAGTCACCCCTCGACCTCAGCCTCCCGAGGAGGATGTCGTGAGAGAACCGTCTCGGCCCAGCAAAAGGAGAAAGATCGATCCTTCAGCGCCAATAGAGATGCGAGGGCCACTTGGCGAGGATACCACCATCCTAAATACGTCCTTCGCCGAACACCTGAAACGCCTTGGACAGTCTACGGAGGCTAGGAGGAAAGTTGTCGCTGTGACACGCCCTCCTGAAGTCGAGGATGCACGACTTCTCTTACCTATCGTGACCGAGGAGCAGCCGATAATGGAAGCGATACTATTAAATCCGGTTGTCGTTATTTGTGGTGAGACAGGGAGCGGCAAGACTACACAGGTCCCTCAGTTCCTATACGAGGCCGGCTTCGGGTCGCATGACAGCGGTACGCTATTGATCTCATTGCTAGTCGACCAACTTCATATCCCCCTGTAGACAATCCAGGTATGATTGGCATCACACAACCTCGTCGAGTTGCTGCCATGTCCATGGCATCGCGTGTAGCCCACGAACTTTCTCTACCGCCATCTCGTGTCTCTTACCAGATCCGGTACGATGCTACGGTATCACCTTCAACATCGATCAAATTCATGACGGATGGTGTCTTATTGCGTGAGCTGGCGTCAGACTTCTTACTTTCCAAGTATTCGGTCCTCATCATCGACGAGGCACACGAACGAAGCATGAACACGGATATCTTGATCGGCGTCTTGAGTCGAGTCGTCAAGTTACGCGAAAGCATGTGGAGAGAAGGGAAGGATTCGACAAAGGTTGGTTCAACCTGCCGCATGTGACAGCCGATTGATGCCTTCTCAGCTGTTGCGTTTGGTCATCATGTCTGCTACGCTTCGGATCAGTGACTTCATTGAAAATGCCGCCTTGTTTGTTACACCGCCTCCGGTCATCAAGGTCCCAGCCCGCCAGTATCCGGTGACTGTTCATTTTAACCGACGAACGGTGTCGGATTATGTGTACGAAACTATTCGAAAAGCGTCCAAAATTCACGCTCGACTTCCCCCTGGGGGCATCCTTATCTTTCTCACTGGTCAAAACGAGATATCTGGGGTTTGCAGAAGGTTGGAAGAGAGATATGGTGCCCGGAGCATCGTAGAGCGGAGGAAACGCCGTAAAGGCTTACAAAAGGCTGGGCTCGACGCCCAACTTTTTTTCAGAAATGATGAAAACACAGTCGGCATCAAGCCTTCACAAGGTTGGGACAAACTGCTATAGAGGCCGAGTGTGCTGATTTGAAGGGATATATTCGTTTAGCTGACTTTGAAGCCGAAGAAATGGATCTTGGGTGCTCACACGAAGATGATCTTTCCCTGGATGCGGAGGGCCAACCAGACGACGAGAAGGACGCGGATGTTGATGCGTTAGATACTGACGATGAAGCGGAAGACCAGGCTTTAGGAATTGATACCGAAGAGTCCGACGGTGAGTTGCTTGTTTCTCGATGTACGCGTATCTAAGCTCCAATTTCAGTCCCGATGCATATTGTGCCATTATATTCTTTGCTTCCTACTGAAAAGCAGATGAAGGTGTTTGAACCACCGCCTGCGGGGACACGCCTGGTCGTCGTTGCAACCAATGTGGCTGAGACGTCCCTAACCATTCCTGGCATCAGGTATGTCATCGATTGTGGGAGGGCAAAAGAGGTATGGCGATCTTGTGCGTCATATTAGGTCGCCATCTTACGAGCACTATAGCGGAGGTACAACCTTGCCAATGGGATTCAATCGTTCCAAATTAGCTGGATATCCAAGGCTTCAGCGGCCCAGCGAGCCGGACGCGCTGGTCGAACAGGTCCGGGGCACTGTTACAGGTTGTATTCTTCTGCGGTATTCGAAAACTATTTCGACGAATTTTCTCAACCCGAAATCCTTCGCGTGCCCATCGAGGGCGTGGTCCTGCAAATGAAATGCATGCATATCGATACCGTAACCAACTTTCCGTTCCCCACCCCGCCTGATCGCCAGTCCCTTAGACAAGCCGAAAAGATGCTGACGTACCTCGGAGCATTGGAAACGCCACTGAATACAACCGTTGCAGGGGGTACGGTGACTGACATCGGGCGAACGATGGCGCTCTTCCCTTTATCCCCTCGCTTTTCGAAGATGCTGATAGGTAGTCGTCGGCACGGCTGCTTACCGTATGCAATTGCGATCGTCTCCGCGATGTCTGCAGGCGACCCACTCCTGCGCGAAGAGGCGCTTGGCGTCGAGGGCTCGTCAGAAAGCGAAGAGGAGACGGCCCATATCGATGAAGAGAAGGCGCGGGCAAAGGAGGCATCGACGCTCCGCCGGCGAGCGTATTTTCAGTCGCAGCAGGTACTCCGTCCCAAGTGATCTTCTGATATCCCAGCTCAGCTTTTTGGCTAGTATCACGCATCTCTCGGCAAATCGACAAGCGATCTCTTCAGGATCCTGTCTGTGGTCGGCGCTTATGAGTTCGCCGGTGGAGGTCAGTCGTTTTGTGCAGAGCATTTCGTGAGACCAAAGGTATGTAACCGACAAATTCGCGTCCCGTCCCGTTCCTCCACTGATGCACCCTAGGCTATGGAGGAGATACACAAATTAAGAGCGCAAATCAGCAACATTGTCCACATTAATTTCCCGGATACGGACGCTGGCTTCACCCCTAAACTCCCGCCGCCGCGAGACATTCAGGTAAATTAAACCTGCAACTAAATGCTGATGGGGGTATGACTTAACCCCTCGTCGGGTTTGTTCCCGGTTAGCTGCGCGTACTGCGCCAACTCATCGCCTCGTCTGTTGTCGATCAAGTCGCCGTACGCAAGGAATTAGTCGAGAAGGACAGTGCAACCGGGGTACAACGTACAACTGCAAAGGGTGTCCCCTATCGAGCGTTGGGTATCTCCGAAGACGTATATATACATCCTTCATCTGTGCTTGCAACAACTTCACCACCACCCGACTATGTCGTATACCACGAGGTTGTACGGACGAGTCAGGTTTGGCTCAAAGGTCAGATTTTTTGCCCAGGGAGAGACATCGTTTGACTTTCTCGAGTAGGTTTAACCCTCATCAACCCTGCTTGGCTACCTTCTCTTGGAAAATCTTTGTGTACGTTTTCAAAGCCCTTTAAGAACAAGGCAGGGGATATGATGGTGACGCCAAAATTCGGCCCTGGTGGATGGGAATTGCCACCAGTGAAGGCAGACAACATACAATAAGTTACTTGTAGTAATATGGTACATGCATACAATAACCCCGTAACCATACATATCTAAAAATTCCGCCTTTACTAAGGCTTAGGCATCTAATATGCACGATTGCTGGCCGTGCCGCCAACGAGGTGCTACACTCGCTTTTTGTTGGGAGGCCCTCCACCTCCACTGCCCGGGAGAGGACGCTAGAAACGGGCACGGTGATTGAACATAATCAGAATGCTACGATGGAAACGCACCTTCTTGGGAATAAAAAGACTTGGAGGTTGCTTCGGCCGTTTTACTTGCTGCGGAGGTCGAGGCTTTTGTGTGGAGTTCGTCGGGTCGCTTCCAGCAGGGGGCCCACTTGGAGCTGGCGCTATCCGGCTAGAATTCGCGACGGAAGACTCCGCGGAGGGTTTGGAGGTACTGGCGACACCAGGCGATGGAGAAGAGGTCTGTGAAAACGAGGGATTGCGCGCAGACACAAGTCCAGGCGGCGGCAGAGGAGTTGGGGCGAGTTTCGAAGCAGAGTTGTGAGGTCGTTGCTGCGATGTTGAATTGCTTGTTCCATGCGAGCCGCCGATGCTGCGTGCGGGAACAAGTGTTGCTGGGATGGCTTGTGACTCGACGGCGGCCTTCTTCGGGGGTTTGGGAGGCGGTTTAGAGGAAGCTTTTCGTTTCGGTTCTGAGAACAGGCCCACGTCGGCCTAGAGAAGCGAGTCGTTGAGTTTCTGTGCGCAGCCGCGAGTTTCAGGACCACCTACCTCGATCAGACAACCACGATCTCGTGCGTCGGATATTATGTCTTTCCATGTTCTATCGCTACGCTCCAGGGTGGGACAGTGCCCCAGTACAAATAGCGAGGCTCGGGCGCGGGTTAATGCAACGTTCATCCGCCGGACGTCTGCTCTTGTCTTAGTTTCGCATGACCCAACAAAGTTCTGAACGTACCGGATAAGAAGCCAACATTTTGTAAACCGGGGCCGGCGCGGACACACGACAGAATGATAATATCTTTTTCTTGTCCCTGGAAGCCGTCCACGGTGTTGAAATCGACGTGACTCGTAACGTCGACACCAAATCGTGACTCGAATGCGCGGCGGAGCTCCAGAATCTGGGCACGGTACATAGAAACGACCCCCACGCGGAAATTGAAGTCCACGGAACTGAACTCTTTGATAAGACGAGCGTAAAGGGCAACAGCGATTTGAACCTCGGTCTTGTTCATCAGGGAACGCGACGGTCCCTGCGCCTCTTGTCCGCGAAGGATATTAAAGAACTTATATGGGCCAAACAAATTGCTTTCGTGCCAGGGACGCGCAGTTTTCTGTGCCATACCCGGTCCATCATTGAGTAGTCCTTTATAGAAAACGCGGCTTGGTAGTTGACTGATGTCTGGGTGCATTCGGTATTGGATACTAACACGAGTTTACTAATTGGTGGGAGATCTCCAATCATACGGGGCGAAACCGCTTACCTTAGCAGGTGGACAGCATCTGGGTGGAGTTTTTGCAGGCGTACAAAGAGGGATTGGTTGTAAAAGTACTTGGTGGCCTAAACGACGAGATAAGTACTAAATGCCCAGCAAACTCAAGAAAGTGAATGACCTCCTGCGAGATAACGGTGGGTGGGAGTTGTTGAGGGTCTATGCAAGGGACAACACTTGAACGAAGCTCGAAAAGGCGAGTATGACCGCACCTCCAACCATGACACAACGTGATACGTTGTACTTGAGGGGTATCAAAGAACTTAATTCAATAGCCTGTGCTGCTTCGTCTATGATTATCATGTCGAATTCGAGTGCCTCTAGTATGTCATGACCTGAACCGGACAACGTGGAACAGATTACATCCGCCTCCGCAAGTACTTCCATACGGAATTTGCGGCGAACGGCATCCAATGTTCGGTTGTCGGATTTCTGTTGGTCTCGGAGTCTATCAAGCTTCTGGATAATCGTAACTCGTCGATAGTTAAGCTTCTTTATTTCTTCGTCCAGAGTCGCGGCTTTGACCGCGTTATCGTGCAAAAGTGCCAATTCTTGCTGCTTGTTCTGGCGTAGTTGCCGAACAGTTTCGAGTTCAGAGCGGAGCAGTGCGATTTCGTTTGTTGAGTCTTTTGAGCCGCCACGGGCGCTTTGACTCGAATCCAACTTCTGGTCCACAAGGTTATCTAAGGAGATGTCCTTCACGCTGATGTTTATGGCCTTGTCTGTCCCGACCCGAACAACCTTTGGAATAACGCTTCGTCGGCCCGCTCCAGAGACGCCTTCTTTCAATCGATTCGCAATCTCGTCGATCGCAGCATTGCTGGGCGCGCAGAGAAGAATCTTCTTTGCCGCTACCTTGTCCGTTGATCGGGTACCATTCGTCGCTATAAGCTGCGGGCGACTTGATAAAAATGCCTGGACCAATCCGCAGATTGTCGATGTCTTGCCTGTCCCGGGGGGCCTATTATCTTGGTCGTAAGGGAACAGGCTCCTAGACGGCAACAAAAAACGTACCCTTGTATGAGAGAAAAGCCATCTGTACGCAAAGCACTTATAATCGCACGCGCCTGAGGCTCATTCACGTTGTACTTTGTCATGTCTAGCTGGACTTCCTTCTGATCAACAGGCCTTGGCTTCGGTAAGCGGGGCTTCAAAATAAAGTCGGTACAGTCATAATGAGGCATCGCCATCAATGCGGCATATTCCCGATGCAAAGTACTCAGGCTGAAGGTTACAATTAGCACGGTACGCTTGAAAACCTGCGGTTAGACCCCTACCTGAGTACCTTTCTGATCTGCCAGGTGGTACCGATTTGCAAACCGGAATCTCCTCTCTTCCCAAAGTGGCATCTCACTGACACCTGTACTGCATGCTGGAGACCTGTAGCAGCGGTATGATTGACGTGTTGTTGCCCAAATCTATTAGCCTTGAAATTCAAAACCTTCCCCATTACTGGATGTTTCCCTTCAGGCTGACGCAGAAGAATAATGTCAGTGTCATTAAGGAACCACCCCTTGGTCAGAGGGTCGATGATTGCCAAGTCGAAATCTACGAAGTCGTCGACGAACTGACGCGAGACGATCTTGGATTCGAACATCTCTGTAGGTTCCTCTTTTGATTGAAGTATTTGGGCCCAGCATTCCAGTAAAAGAAGGGGTTCGAAAACATTCCGGTAGTGGTCATAATTTGAGAAGCGGTCGGGGACGTTGGCAAGAGGTTTATTTTGATCGCTCGAAGGAGGGTCAGGGCCAGTATGATCATAAGCCCAGGACAGTATCGTGCGATGAAGACCGGAAATATCAGGCTTCATGCGGGAAGCCCGCCTTCGGGCATCATCCCGTTCGCGCAGCCGCCGCATCGCAGAATTATTCTCGACTGTTGGGAGCTCCAGCATCTTCGTCTGGCGACGCTCCGCGGGTTTCTTAAACTGGGGAGTACGCTGGAACTTGCCTAGTGCAGCTAGGCCACGTTCACGATCGCTCTCTTCGTTACTGGAGTCATCGCTGGAGGGCAATGTCTTCTGTGCGGGAGGAAAGTGCCTGGCGTCTTTAGTTGGAACACGTCTGGATGAGGATGAGACCGATTGCAACCGGGGCATGTTAATGTCTTTAGAGAGTCTTTCTTCATCCTTCGCGGTGAAATAATCCGATTGAGGCCGTGGTAAGGATTGACTAGGCGGTGCTTTGGACAATGGCGGTAGTTTCGTGTCACGTGCGGTGGTTCGATGTCGGGGCTCAGCTCTCGGATCCACAGTAGACTTTTTATCCTTTGAAGGTTTCTGCTGCGGCGTCTTGGTAGGGAGGGAATGGGATATGACTTTGATGTCGTCATCATCCTCGAATGCAGCCAAAGCGGCCTCAAGTTTCAGGATCCGAGTCGAGTCGAGTCGAGTCTGGACCTTTGCATCCTTATTCCGCGAGCCCTCGATGTGCCGAGTGAGTTTTTGTACACCCACTTCCGAGGGTCGTACACCGATTTTCTTGAAACAATCCAAAAGAGACTGCAGCAGGGAGAACGACTGATGGAGTAATTCTTCGTCCGTCAGACGCAGCCATTTGGTTAGTTCCGGTAAGAATTGCTGTAAGTCGTCGACCATTTTCTTTCCGATACGTGAGAGCTTTTGTCCCGAAGATTTCTGGGAAGGCGAGGAAGCTGTATAAGAACTAGCAGCAGTTTCGAACGTCCTCCACTGAGCGAGCATATCGCGCCCAAAAATGAGTGCGTCGCGCATCCACCGGATCATATCCCCTGCATCGAAATAAACCGACCATGCTGGTGTCCTCCTGAAAATGATGGAAATGGCGTCTGTCATTAACGTCCAGAATTTTGGCAGCGCAAGCCGCAGGACTGCGCCATTGTCACTTCTCAAGAACTCGTCATCGAGCAACAAGCTGTCCGGCGACGAGCAGAGGACTTCGATGACGTCCGTCAAGCAACGGACCAGAGCCTTTGACATATCACAGGCCTCGGGGACAATGTTCGTATGTTTTGTGAAGGTTTCCAAAAAGGCGAAGATGCCCTCCAGGGTGTCGCCAGACAAGTTCCGGAGCATGGCGTTAAAACACTCTACGCGCGCGTCCGCATCGAAAGCCTGTCCTACCAGCGCCTGCGCGGCGCCTTGAAGATCTTCGCTTGGACAAAGCATTAAGATTGCCACATCCTTGGCGACTCCGGTTTGGCGAAGAAGCGCTTCAGTGGCTGCAGGCGAGTTGTAGTTGGCGTACTTCGAGATGACCTCAGAGCAGCCAGATCGAAGAGTCGCCAAGGCTCGATTGACCTCGTCGAATGCCACTTTCGCATTGGAGCCCTGTTTATTGAGGACGAATGCAAACGCATTCTGGGAGAGTGGGTTGAGATGGGCGAATCGTGCAGCAACGGAGATTATTGTCATGGTAGCGCCGGCATCATGAGGTAGAATATTGGCAAAAATCTTCGCCCAGGACTGCTTGTGTATACTTGGGACGGTTACCTCTGAGTCACGGTGAGATGCTGCTCGGGATAATTGTGTGATGGCCGTTGAGATATCTTGACAATCCATCTTCAACAGTTGAGATAGAAGAACGCGGATTGATGTACGGGCTGCAGCCCACTCCGGGCCACCGTATAACCGTGAAAAGGCTACAGAGACGAAACGGCCCACATGGATGTCCAGTGAATGAAGAGTTGCGCGACATCGTGTAGAATTGTCCTCGCTTTTGGATTTTGAGAGTACAGAACGAAGTAACTGTCGTGAAATGGGTATGTGAGCCTTGATGGACTACGAGGACAAACCTACATCGGCTGCAACAACCATGGCAACAGGACGCGCATCTTGAAAGCGTTCATGCTGCGATTCTTCGCACAGAAAATCGACCATCTTCACAAGAACGTTGTCGAAGATTTGCCAGGTCCAAATGCTATGAAGATAGTCTAAAAACCAAAGTAAGAGACAGGGCTCATGGTCTTGTAAACTTAAGCCCCGCATCAAGTCCGTGAAGAATGGATTGTCCTTGATTGAGTCGAGAACGACTTGAGGGTATTCAGGTTCCTCATTTAACCAGAGATCGACGTGTAACCGCCGAAGGAGGAGGATAAAGCACTGGAGTACATCCGAGAAGTCTAGTAGACATGTCGGGAGATGTATTCATCGAGACGCGAAGGGGGTACGCACGGGGTCCGGTATCATGTAGATGCCCCGCAACAATGTGACTTAAGTCGACGGTAGTCCGCTTGAGATGCTCGCGAGGTAATAATCGAAGAGCAGACACCAACCCGGACCATATACCCGCAGTATCTTTGGAAAATGGGAATGCCAGGCGAGAGCCGGATTTTGTGGTCGGCTTGTCCGTAGTAAAAATATCTTCAACCGCCGCAAAAGCAGTTAAGTACGGGCCAACAAATTTATCCGCAGACATTGGCACGTGCTGACACCGCATTGATTGAGCCTTAGCCCAACCACTAACCAACGGGCTCTCGTGAAACAATAATAAGAATAAACCGGGTGGAGGAGGGTCTGGTGGCAACAATGGGGATGCGGAAGGGGGAACATATTTGGCGAAGATGGACAAGACGCGGTTGTCACTGAGGACATCGAGATTCCACAGGGCGAGGTAGATCAGGGCTGGGGGTGCATCCAACAGCGTGAGAGTCTTGGGACTCGTCGGACCCTCTGGGGTGATGTGACAGGTAGCGAGGCCATCCAAAAAAAGGGAAACCTCCCAACTACTGAAACTCGACAAGAATGTTTGACGCGTCCTCAAGGGGAACACTGCTAAGTATCTGATTCACATGGTCAAAGGCGATGATCCATTAAGAAATGCTATGGACGCACGTCTGTTGGGATGTTCTCTTCACTTCTTGGAGAGACCGAACACAGTCACAACAAGAGGAGATAATCTTCTTCATGCGCGCCTTCCACTCGTCAACCCGCTGACTATCGTAGGCAAAGAGGCGGATAAGGAATGCGGCTGCCTCCTGCGTGACATTGTTGCCACGCTGGCAAAACCAATGATAGGCGCCATCCAGTGGGTCTTCCGGGACCTCGATAAGGTAGCCAAAAACGACTTTCATGATTTGGTCAGTGGACCCTTCGCTGCCGACGGGCTCCTTGCGGAGGCGTTCGAGTAGCGTTTCGACTTGCGTTGAGATATCGATGTTATTAGGAAGCATGCGCGGCGGTAACGATAGGTTCTGGCAGGACTAGGTAGAAACAGAATAGGATATGGGGTTATGCGTGTGCGGTAAGTACCTGGTTTTTAGAGATGTACAACAGATGAAAGGGAAACGCGAGCCGCGGTCGCGTCTTGATACTTTGTGTTATTGCACGTGACTGAACCGGTAGGTTGGCTTCAGAGGCGCTCCTAATCCCCACGGATCTGGCAGTGAACGATAAACAGTCCCTAGATACTGAGCCATTGAGTCACTGTATGGACCCTCGAGATCTCGAGTTCATCAATGAGTTATTTGAAGGCGAAGCAAATCTCAGAGAAGTGAATCATGTTTCGTTTTAGAAGGTCCTCACGACATTCACACAATACCCTTTCATACAGAGGATCCGCGAGCAGGCAGGAGAATTTGAAAAGAAATCACGAATAATGACGAGTAAGCTTGATAAGGTCCACTCGACCCCAAAATCTGGAAGTGCGGGCGTATCCTTTATAACCTCTGAGGGCTCTGAGGTGACTTCTCGCCACGTGTACTAGTTCCTGCCCTGGTCGAGGCCATCCGACCTGAGTTTCTTAGCTGCCATGAGATCGCAGCCACTCTGGCAGAGACGGTCCCTCAAGACGAGGTATGGAGATGGAAAGAGTTATGGGCCGCTCCCCTTAGGGCGGCGGTGTTCTCGGTAGTCCTCGCATACTTTCTCACAGACGGGACTCTCGCATCCCTGGCTACAGTCTCTGAACAGCTCGGCAGTACGTCCGCTTTCTCAATGATCTTTATGTACTTTCCATTTCTAGTCAGAGAAGAATGGAAGGACAGGTTTTCATTGACTCCAGAGGATTATCTGCATGGTGTGATAACCGCTATCAATGAGTTGGTACGTATTCGTCATTCACTTCGCTGGAGAGTTATGAATCAGACAGGCAGTCTCGTTTGGCGGTGAATGCGGTCACCCTTGGCGACTTTGAAGCACCATTGAGGATATCCGTCTTCGCGAAGGACGTGTTCACCGGATTCTCCATGGTACGTGGGCTTTTGAGGCCTAGCCCCGAGGTTGATGCTGTAAGACGGCCTAGCTGAACCTCAAAAATGACCAACTTCGTCGTCGCTTCGACAGCCTCAAGTATGACATCAAAAAGATCGAGGAAGGTGAGGCGCGTTCACCTCATTACAGAATATTTCCGTAACAGAGGTGTCGTGGTACAGTTGTTTACGATGTGTCCCTTCGGAAGCTCGTACCATCGCAGTCAGAATTGCCTAGGGCGGAATCGCACGAGTAGCTTATGAAAGGAGTGTACAGTATTGTGGGCTCGTAGGATCAGATGATCGACCGAAGGCTGGGTTCCCGAAGTCCTTGCTCATACTCACGAGCACGTGCGATTGCGATTGCAGGACGAAAAGACACGCAATTTACGTCCCGCTAATCATTTGTGTCGCCGAGACCGTATCCGCTTGCCAAATTGCACGGCAGGCCCGTGGCTGGTTAGCGAATGGTCGTGGTCATTCGATGCTCTGGCCGAAGGAGGAAAATACACACCCTCTTATTTTTTTCTTTGGCTTCGCTTCATAAGCATAATCGGAAGGGTCGTCCATCTGACGATATCGCTCCATTGCCCAGAGAATGTATCTATATAGGAGGTTACTCATGGGTCCAATACTCTCGTGAACGCGACGCACCTCCGTTCGCGCACGGCCAGTCCGGCCTTCTTCAAAGCCAGACCATTGGCTTTCCAAAGTTCATCCCACTTATCAAATGATATCTTCGTTTCGGAACCGCGGCCAATAGCTTTGAGGAAGGCTTCCGGGGTAGAAATATCACCTGCGACGAAATGATGAGCCTTACAAGTCACCCGAGAAGAAATATACGTACCTCTTGGAGGAGGTACGGGTTTAAGGAGTGCACTGTTCTGAAACGTGCGACAAAACGGCAAAAATGATGAACGAAGACGAGCTGCCAGCGCGAAGGACATTTGGTGGACCCGTTAAGGCGTAAGGCGCGTAAGGGTTGTTGATGCATTGATGACGTAATCATTACTATGAACACGCCAAACTCGTGTTTCTCGGACCTTTGTAAAACAAATGTCAGGGCCACCACCTCCTGTCAAGAGAACGCTTGTAACGTGCTCGAATCCTTCCTGCTCAAGGTATGGTCGTCCGGGCGAAAAGGCGCCTCTTAAATGCGCCAATTGCAAGTACGCCATCCAACGAAAAGAACTTATCATGACGTTGACATGCCAATCCGTAGGTCAGCCAGATACTGCGATAGAGTATTTATCCCCGTCCTTTCGTCCGTTCTGTGCATCGCTACATGCGTGGTTTATAGGATTGTCAACGAAGACACTGGCGACAACACAAAGAATTCTGCTACATTTGGGCTTCATCATCCGCTCAAAACGGCCAGTCGGTGGCCCAGATCAAGCTGAAGATGGCGTATTTGATCTGGTTGCTACGTGGCATACCAGACTACGTCAAGTACCTGTTCGAAGAGTACGGCCACTGGAGAAAGCAGGGCAAGCGCGGGTTCATCGAGTTCAAGTTCTATTACTGGGGGCAGCTCTTCAACGCAATCGATCTCATTGAGAAGCTCACCCCGTATGAAGAGATTCATCTCGTCGGCATGCCGGGTACCCCGTCGTATACCCCCCCAAGTGCGAAGCGGCCCTCCTTACCACTGCGCAGAATTCCTTCAAAGGATTGCGCCGATTTCCATGAGGTTCGTTTCTCATCCGATTCGAATGCGCCCCTTTTCGTGTCGCTGAGATTACCAAAGTCCGTACAACACTACATGCGCTTTACGGAGGACCATCACAGGCCCAACCTGCAGCAAGCTCTAGACGTCGCGATGAAAGACGAGGATCTCCTCGTGATTTCGGTCTCAGTCATGCTGGAAGGCACATATTCTGCGAATCTATATGATTTTCTGTACCGCTCCATTTGTTGGCAACGCTCTGACAGGGGACCAGCAGCTGCAGTACCTGTACAGGGCAGGATGCATGATCCCGCTTATATCCCATAGACGTGTATAAATTATTATGATATGCACACCTGGTTGTAATCGACAATATGTTTCAATTAGAAAATAGGCGCGTCCCGCAGGAAAAGTCTTCCCTCTTCCTTCTTCACCCACCGTGCAACGGCATTTGCTGCGCTGATTACTGCAGTCTTAGGCAACCCTTGGGACACGGCGATGTACATCTCGAAGGGCTGAGTAATCTGCACGACGATGTGTGAGTGCACTCGCCAGCCAATAGACATCTTGATCATACCCAGCCCATAACAGCTTCTTTCTCTGTGCGAATATACTGCAGTTTGAGGGGTAAATCCTGCCCCGACTTCGCGTGGATACCGTCATGCAACGTTTGGTATATGGTGATTAACCTGAGATTAACTTCAGATAGGGTGAAACCGCGGCATGTCACCGAACACTGACCGCCTGCGTTCCTTTATATCATCATACGGTTCTTCGTAGATAGGTGTTGTAATCTGGACGTGTGCCCTCGACTTGTAGATAAAATGGCGAAGACCAGGAATACTCAAATCAGCCACGCTGTATTCTGTTATTCCATTGCGAATAGCTTTCTCGATGGTTGCCGAGATGCCATCATTTTCAAAGCGCTAGGCCAGGAACCCGATAAGGTCTGCTCCTTAGAGATGGGAAAGTCTCACCTCAATGACGGTGCCGCACCAAGCTCGGATAGACTCAAAGTCTCCATTTGCCGTTACGCAGATAAGTCCTACACCGTACTGAACGGGCGTCTCTGTTGGGTGGCGATGTTCCGTTTGAGTGCTACCCCCTTCTTGAGCCAGGGTTGAATCTCTGGGCAGACTTCTTGACTTTGCTTTGGGTTCAGAAGCGGATGGGGAGGAATCTGAATGAGCTTCGGACTGCAGGAAAGTGACGAAGACGTGGACAAAGCCTGATGGATCATATTTCGGCAGGCAGAGAGGAAGCCAAGATGCGGATGCGGATGAGTTCAGTATGGACGGGGAATGAGCTGTATTCATCAATATGTGGAGGTCTACGGAAAACGAAAGGTAAGAAGTCGCGAACTGAATACGACTCGCATTACCTGCGGGGTGTATTGAATGCTTTTTAGGTCTTGCAAGAGTGATAACACGACCTTGAGCGACAAGAACAAGGTACAGAAGGTCCTGAAAACAGTGTAAGACGCTAGAGCGGCATCGGCAGGCCTAGTATACGGTCCTCACTTTCATCTTGGAAGTCGGTATGAGATGATTAGCAGCGCGTGACCGCAGGACAGTGTCCAATTTCAAGCAATGAAGCGAAGAAGTCCCCATCGCCATGTCATTCTCTACTCTATTCAGCAGCGAATGGATGAGAATTTCCGACCCTTTCAAGAAATGAGCCTCGGAGAAGGAAGGAGCGGCTCAGCGTACCGCCGAGGAGACGACCAAGATCGAAGTTGGTGCGACGTTCGAATATTCGCCGCAGCTGGGTGACCGTTACAACGCTCAAGACTTGCAAGTGTAAATATTCGAGATGTGAGCGCGTCTTGCTTCTTAAGTGTGAGAAAGACACAACGAACAGAAAGCTTGAAACTGACCACTGATTCAGGCTCGCCCCAAGACGATACGCAGACATAATACAGAGGTGAGCGTATAAGGACATTGATGCGTGTGTTTCCAGCGTTAATGCACCGTAACTTGTCCCCGTCGTCGAGGAAGACGGATATTAGAGCTTGCATGATGCCCATGATAGATGCAAGGTCATCCGAGTCGTGCTCGATAAACCGACTGTAGAGACACGAATCATCGGCCAGAGTTGTCACCGGGAACAATAATCAAATGCCTTGTAAATACGGGCTTGCCAGCATCACTCAATACAAAGTATTGCCTTGAAGGGTAAACATCCGCTGTGGTTCAGTCAACAAAACCCATATGAAAGGCAAGATATGACCGACGAACCTAATTCCAGAGATACTTCATCCACGTCCATAGACATTTTCCTCCTACGACTACGACGTGAAGCAACATCCGTGTCTGCAGGCCCTTGGATCAGGACGCATTCCAGGTTATGGGTGGCACGCACCAGTATACGAGTCCTTTTTATTGAGCGTCCTTCTGAGGTGGTCTCTCAATGCCTTTTTGGACGCCTCGTCGCCGGCAAGGGAGCTCGCACTGGCATACACGTTCCCAGGATCCGCGTCAACCAGCCCTACTTCTGCATCCGCTTCTGGCACAAGAATGCCTTCGCCCATGTCGACATTGATGATAGAAGAGGCAGAGCTTTCTTCGCCCGTATGAGACGGCATGCCCCCTGGGGACACACCACTCATATGAAAATGCAGGTTGGAGAGGGAGTGAGTTGGTCTCAGGGATGGTGCTATAACGAGGCGCGAATGAGACTGGGGGGCGGGTGTTGCTGAGCGTGAAGGAGCTCGGGAACGGGCAGGAGAAGGAGAGGCCATGGTCGTATGCTGTATTGGGACATACCCGCAACCCGTAGATACTGACCCCGATAATCCCGGCGACGCCCTCAACAAATACCTTTCCACCTTCCGTAACTCTCCGCCCGGCGCATTTTCAATTTCGAGGCCAGCACTCCTCAGAAGCTGTCCATAACAGGCCTTTTTGTCTGTTCCCCGTCGTCTCTGGCCGTGGGTGTGGTCCGAGCCGCCTCCATGGATGGCTTGCGATTCATCCCACCCTCCAATCGTGGCGACCCTTGGTTCGAAGATGGCAACATCATACTTATGGTTGAGGACGACGACCGTCATGTGCTGAAGGCCTTCAAAGTTCACCGTGGTGTTTTGGCACGCCAATCCGAAGTCTTCGAGACGATGTTCGATATTCCCCAGTCCACATCTAGCGCGGACTCCGTAGAGCACATAGACGGTTGCCCAGTCATCCGCATGTATGATCTCCCCAACGAGCTTTCGGATCTAATCAAAGCTCTATATGATGGCGTGTAGGTCCGGCAATCTCTTCTGATATCGTGCCATGTCCGACTGAGTCCGTTGGAACAGCACGTTTTATCAACGGAACGCTGAAGATTTCTATTGCCTAGCCGGGATCTTACGTTTATCTTCCAAATATTTTATTACCCACCTGCGTATCCAAGCCATCCGACATCTAACCGAAACATGGTCGTACACTATCCGTGGACACGATGAAATGGTCAACCGGGCGTTGGCAGCTCCCTCTGTCGACGGCACAACATACCCCTACGTTCACCCATTACACATACTCAACCTTGCTCGCGAAGTGAACATCCGTATCGTCGTCCCGTCCGCGTTATATTTTCTATCCATCTATTCTCTGAAACAACTCCTGAGCGGTGAACACCCCAAGCTACAAAGCAGGCACCCCTCCCGTCCATCTAACCAACTCTCCCTTCATGACGTATCTCAGTATACCCTTATGTATCAACACCGCATCAACATGATCCTTGATTTTATTCGCAACACATGCGGAGGAGAACGGAATGTTGACGCGAATTGTCGGGCACCGAAGGAATGCCGCCGGGTGTTCTCCTGCCTTGCTTCCAATATCAACCAGTCATTCACACCGCGCACGGGACCGTTCCACAACATGGCACAGGCGATGCAATGGATCGACGACGACGACACAATTTGCGGGCCATGTAAACGCGGGTTTCGTCGCGACGTAATGGCGGTGCGTGCGCGTCTTTGGGAGGAGTTGCCTTCTGTCGTCGGTCTGCCGAGCTGGAAGGAGTTATTAGCTATGGATCTTCCGTCACCGCCAGTTCCTGGAGATACACCGACCGCTTCGGGCGTCACTCGCGGCACATCTGTGTAGCAAATAATCTATTTGAATTCTGGGCGTATGACTAGTTTCTTTATGGCACAATAATTATTGACGGTACTGCAAATATACCACGGAACAATATACCCGACGAAGGAGGCGCCGCAATCTTTCTAGCCACCCTAGGGACGGTACTCGCGTTTTAGGGACCGAGAGTGTGTGGCGGACTTCGTCCCACGCGGAAGGGCGCCCCCCCTTAGGTTCTCCCATCAACAGCCGACCCATATCTTCCCACCACTGGCCATACAACCTCCTCATTTCCTGATGAAGTTCAGCAAGGCAGCTCAAACAACCCGACTTATTATCGTGCCCGATGGGGTGCCGATCTGCTTTTTCCGGTGCATTGTTGGCAAGCGCTTGCCGAGACCGTGCCTTCTCCAGTTCGGCCCCTATGGTGGCGATGATGGACAAAGCGAAGTGACCCTTCACAGCATCTTCCGTATGTGGGTCGGGCGCGTGATCGGCCGCAAACGCCTCAAAGTTACAACACGGGCGCCCAACTTTGGAAAGGGATCGGCGCCTGCCAAAATTCGTACATAGCTTTAGCAGCGACCCTACAAGCTCGGCATTGCGCTCCCGCAGGAGAGCGATCGTGTCCTCGTCGTGAGGGCCTTGGAGATGGGGCGTGTCGATTGGGGGATAGGGCGCGGCCTCGAATACCGACAAATCGAGGAACGCGACGGACTGCATGAAAGAGGCCGGCTCAGGGAGGGTGCGACCGGCGAGAATGGCATGGACGGGTTTCACGGGCGGCGGGTGGAATTCTGCGAATCCATCCCAATTGGCGTAAGCGTCCAACCTGGCGCGCGCACATGTAAGGAGGCCGGTCAGCGCGGCCTCGTCTAGCGTCTTGATGCCCAGCGTATACGCCGAGAACGCGTACCGCGCGAGGGAGTCGATGGATGGCTGTTTTCCCCTGCACGTTCGCAAGCGTTGACTCGACCGTGACCACGATCGAATAGACAGTGGTACATACTGTTCTTGTAGCAGAAGATACTCTAGTACTGCTCTCAACTCTGCAGCATTGCATTGGAGCTCGAGTATGGGGGTCCACAGATCATCCTGGGGCATTTCCGCGATGTGACCAATCAGACTCCTGATTGTTTCCGAGTAACGAAGGAGGAGTTTCTTTCGAAGAAGCACTGCTATGCCATCCTTTGTGACGAGAAGGACATCGCCGCCGTCGTCCCAATAGGAGGTGTCACGTATTGCCTCTGGAACGTTGTTATCGGCAGTGAGGGCAAAAGGGGCAGACTCTGGGTTGATGTGAAGCATCGTGAAGATATTAAAGTGAGAAGGGTAAAGGGGAATGCGTGCATCTTTATAGCTGTCTCTGCTGGCCTTATGTGAATGTGAAGATGGAAGACGGTCGTGTTGTGGACCTCCGAGTGCTCTCAGCAGATACTCGCAAATGAAAGCATTCAAATTCTGCGCGGATAACTCCGCTTCCAGGTCAGTCACAATGTGACAAAGCAATAGCCGAAGAGAAATTAGAGAATTCGTTTGCCTTGAATCCACATCCCCGTTCGGTTCCGTGTATCTCCCAGACACCACCATTTCTCAATTGTTCCAGGGGACAGATCGAAAAGCCCGTGGCCCGGATCGAGGAAATCTAACGCCCCCACGCCCACTGGCGTTGTTCTGGGATTGAAAAGGCATACTAGAAGTAAGGGGGAGTCAGCATATGATCCACCCAGTATACAAGAACGGGAGTGGGTACTCTGTTGAGCATCAAACGGCGATCCTATCTTGAATACGCCACTGCCCAGGCCAAGGGCTAGGGCACCGCCCCTTGTCCCAAGATAGAGAGCCTCCTTCCAGTCAACACTGATCCCACGAGTATTGATCACAGCCTCGGCTAGCCGATCTTCGGACCCTGACGCCTGCCACCCGGATCTTTCCAACCTTGCACCTTCCGACAGGCGGGCCACGCCAACAGCCCACCGCATGGCTCCCATGATATCAATACTGTAGCCCCCTGCAACGTCAGTACCGAGGCCAACACGTACGCCGCGGTCAAGTGCTTCTCGTAAGACAAGCTGCCGCCCAGAGAAGTACACGTTTGAGAGTGGGCAGTGTGCAATGGCCGTTCCACGCTGAGCAAGATGCGAAAGTTCCTCAGGTGAAAGGTACGTGCAGTGCGCTTGGATCGTTCGTGGGGTCATTAATCGGGCCTAGCCAGCCGCACCGTCAGTCATATATATAAAGCGTCCTGTGAGGGACTCACGCGCTCAAATACTTCGAGGTCATTTATGCCGCGAGTTTCTTGGACGATTTTCATCTCGTCTCTGGCCTCGGCGAGATGACTCTGCACCCTAACCCCGGTTTGTTCTGCAAGTTCTCCTAGGCCCCGTAACAGGGCGTCTGAACACGTTGGGACGAACCGGGGAGTCAGTACTGGTTCCACCAGGCGCTCGTGATCGGGAAGGTGAGAGGTGAGCGCCCGAACGCGATCGATAAATGAGCGGGCAGAGGCGATGGATTCAGAATGTGTGGGTTCAACATAGGTCGGGCGGGTAGAAATGTCCATGGACAGCTTGCCAATGAACGCACGTATGCCTATTCGTTGCATAGTCTCGGCGAGGATGAGGCTGCCAATGGACAATAAGCTTAGATGCAAAGGGGGATAGGAGGTTCAATCCCACTTGGTCTCTTCCTTGATGGTCCCGAACAGCAAGACAGCTCCTGTACCATTCTCCACCAGTCTCTCTCCGAGGCGCGTGTAAACACGTCTCGCAAGATCGGGGTCTTTGTCGAGGCTCTCTTCAGCTTTGAAGGCATATTCGTTCAACCATTCCATCAAAGGTAGATGCAAGCCCGTTCCTTGGTATAGGAATTGTGGTGCATGTAGATGAAGATCACAAAACGTGGGCACAATGAAGCTGCCAGAGGGAATGAGCACGACGGAATCTCCAGACTCATTGGAAAGGAGGGAACGGGAAAGCTCCGTGGATGCATGCTCGAAATGCGAGATGTGGCCTGTGGTGTCAACGGCTGAAATTCGTGTGGCTTGTCAAGACAAGGCTGAGTGCAAGAAAGATAAGCCCATCAGAACTTGCCTAGTAAATAATCGCGACAGATCTTAAGATCCGAAAGCGTTTCTGTGTAGACGAAATCTCCTCGGTATAGCATTACTATGGTGTCCCGCGATGCCCGTCTTGGCCAACACACAGTCGAGTGTGAACAGCAATTCAAATCAGCGGAAGGAATGTTCTGGAACTTGCCGGGACCCACGATTGAACCCGAGAAACGGAGGACTTGACTCGAATTGGCCATCCCGCCTGCTACCCGCGTCCTGGAGCTGCATAAAAAATCTGGAGTATTCTGGAACATGGACTGAGCCTTGATATTACGCTGGCTCTGGGTCTACTTATTATTTTATAACTTTCACACCGGCCACTACCATGTCTCTCGCTCGCCAACTTCTCAGTGAATTCCGTCCACTCTTCCGCATGCTAGAAGAGCCGCTAGGGGGAAGACTCGGTGCCCTTGGCCTCCCCTCGAGATCTGTCTTCGACGATCCGTTTCCTACTGCCCCACGTTTCGCGCGACCTGCAGTCGACGTATCTGAGGACGGTGCCAATTATATCGTGGAAACGGAACTTCCTGGCGTAAAAAAGGAGGACGTGGACGTTCGCATTGGAGATGGTGGTCGTAGCATCACGATTAAAGGGAGCATTATGCAGAGGAGAACCCATGGTAATGGTGAGGGATCGACTACTTCCACCTCGGACACGCCACAAGAAGGATCGGCAGAAGGTGGGCACACATACTAATAATTCTAGGAATGACGTGAGGCTGACGTGCACACGATAGGTCCCACAGCAGCCCTGTCTGCTGCGGCTGGGAACAATCCACTTTCCGTCGAGCGGTCGTTCGCAGGCAACTCCAGGTTCACGCGGACCGTCTGGTTGCCTCGACCAGCAGACGCGAAAAACGTGACAGCCAAATTAGAGGACGGCATCCTGACACTCAGGATTCCAAAAGCAGAACAGAACGACGCTGTGAAGATTAATGTGGAATGAAGTGATGAGGGCGTAGAGAGCGCAAGCTTGTTTTGTCTTGTGTATTTGACCCCTCATAAATTTGACGCCCATCTCAAACCCTGTTCAGTCGGTGGTGGTAAATGAGAAACCTGAGTTGCTTCATCCCTGACACGATGAACGAAACTTTAAAAGGGCTGCACGAGCTTGAGGTTGAGGCAAGACGGATGAAGGTAAAGTGGTTATGCGACATTGTCCGGTCATTGGCGTGTGGTGGACGATGAAGCAGACGCGCTCAGTTTCAGTTGCAGTTGATCCCGCGCCTGAACCTGGCTGAACCCACGGATTTGTCCACTTCTCTTCCCCCCTTTCTCTACGCCCATCTCTCCCCTTTCCCTCCTTGCTTCCCACCTTTCCCACCCCCTCACCACCACTCATGGACCCCATTCACCTCGACGGGTCGTCGACATCGGCCCCCTACGACCAGATCGAGATAGATGATGACGAAGAGGACCAACTTGCTTCGGACACCGACGAACAGCCCCAGATCACCCACGCTCCTGGTGGAGAGGAATTAGAACCAGATCCCGACGACGAGGAAGCGCGTGAAGGCGGCCACGCACCGAGCACCACCCCCACCACCAATGGGAAGCGGAAACACCCACGTAAATCAGCCGAGCGCGTACCCGGACACACATTACTTCCGGGCACTCGCCTCGAGAATATATTGCGAGCAGACGGTAGTGCACCCTCGCTGCATAGCGTCACGTCCCTGCTGCTCACCGCTGTCCTTTAGGAGAGAGCGGCCCAATGTCGAAAGAGGCGCAGTTTGCTTTGTCAATCGCAACGGCAAGCCCTAGTCCCCTGACGTGGCAATCCCAACTCTCGGCTGACGCGTTTTGTCTGCAGGAGGAGTTCATCAAACGTTTCGTCAGAGCGGGCCACCTCCTCGCGAGCACTGAGAGACGGAGTATCGTCAGCTATCGTGACATGGGTGCGTCCCACCACGCCCCTTGCTCCTTTCCCCCTTGCTGAATCACCCATCCAACAGCGGCCGCAGCCCAAAGTGCACCTCTCAAGTTCCTCGAGGGTACCGTCCCTTCATCTGTCCTCGCTCCCGACCTGCCTGACAGATTGAACAGATGTCGTCCCCCTCCCAATGCCTCTTTCTGTCGCCCTCGAATCTCGCACCCTCAAAGAGAAAGAGCGCGTCGACGAGGACCCCGCGCTCAGCACGCGTCCTATCCCCTCTCCGCTCCCAAAATCTGCCCCTCTTGTTCCTTCTGCCCCGTCTCACCCTGTCTCCACTGCCACAACGCCCACGACAACAGCGACGGCCGCAACCGATTCCCCGGGACCGGCGCCATCATCAAATCCCAGCCGCGCGAAGACTAAGCCGAGTACTACGTCAAATGGACGAACCAGCGGTGCGCGGTCAAAAGACAAAAACAAGGAGGTCGCGAACGGGAACCAGCCGACGTCGACGCCGCCAGCACCAGCGCCTTCCGGGCCAGAGCGAAAGTCTCGCTCGCGACGAAGTTCCCGTCGGTCCGAGCCGCAAGGCTGGGCCGAAACAATGGTCACGGAGCACCAACTGACACAGTCACACTTGTACCCAGGCAGTGGGCAGCAGCCTCAATGGCAGGAGCCCCAACCGGTCCCGCCACGAAATGCGCACACAAATACGCAGCCCTGGCTCGCGGGTCCCGCAAGTGGGTTTATCGACGAGCGCGTCAACGTTCCCGAAGCCCCCTTCGGCGCCACGGGCAGGACGATCTATTCACAGCGATAGATACGAGCGCGTGTACTCTGCGTTGCCACATATTGGGCAAGAGCTTGGTGGCCTCGTGTTGGGTTACAGTGATGCTCATTTCAGAAGTTTGAGTATAACAGCGAATGAACGGTGTTCATTCGACGGAGTTGGTCCAATATACGTACAAACATACTCTCGTAGTTTGGTGGGTTATCCGTGTATCCCCATCTCCATAGCACGCCCACGGCTGTCTCGGGAAATGCCTAGTTGTATTTACCCCCACCATTAGCAAAGTTATTGCGGACCTTCGTCAAGAGGAAATTGCCGTAAATAGTTGGCTCATATATCTTGTGAGTCTGTTCAGAGGTATGGTGCCTTTCCGTGGTGCGACTCAAGCCGTCTTGAATGCGACGTGCAGCCTCGAGTGGTGCCACTTTTGCGTCGAAGTTGGGCTCGAAGAAAAAGGGGATGCTTGTCTCTGTCAACGAAGACTTTTCAAGACTACGATAAAATCACTCACGACACACTAGGAGGAAGCGTTAGGAAATACCGAACGTGCAAAAAAAAAAGATCAAACTCACCGATAATTAGACCCCCGGTGTATCACACGGTGAAGAGTACTCTTGTAAAGGCCATTCGTCCATATCTCCCACACTATCACGAAGCGATAAGGCACCAAAGTTTAGAGTATATCCTCACCCACGTACTCTCTCCGACATTGCAGACGATGCATCCGGGAATAGGATCTGCAGTGATCCAGATTCCCTCTTCAATCCCTTCCTGACGGATAGTGGCACCGGGGTTCTCCACTGCCAGGAATTGCTGCGGCACGAATACCTGCAGAGCACCGCGCGTATCATCTGCCCATAGAAAACTGCCCAACACCAGAACGCAATGGGTATCCTAAGCTTGGACGAACGAAAGAACCTCACGTGAGACAACCATAGTCCCTGAGACAGATTTTGTCAAGGGTCCCGCGGTCACTAGTGCATGCAACCTTACTTGTGGGCGCCACAAGAAAACTGGTCGTCGTCGTTGGGAAGAGGCGGATATCCTAAATTCCAAGTTAGGAAGTGGAGTACTAGATTGTCGCGGCCAACAAACCTATGATGCGTAACACCCAGAAACTGTCGTCAACCTGGGCTTTGAGGTCTTCCCACTCGGCATCAGTCATTCCAAGACCCATCGCCATCCTGTGTGCGCATCAGACACAGAATGGAAAGCAGATATTTTCGTGGAGAGTTTTACGCATGCATGACTATGAGGCCAAGTGCCTTCATCCTGTTTATCCAGGCTTCGTACTTTTCGCGGAATTCGGGGATGGACGGCCACTGATTCTCGCCCCAGAGTACCTTTCCCTTATCTGGGTTCTCTACTGGACGGTAGAAGTCAATTGCTTCATGATTATCGGCTTTCCCCATTGTTACATTTTCCTTCAGTCCTTGGTATCCTATCAGATGGTGTGAGTACCTCATCAAAAGGAAAACATTCAGAATGGGGGCGCACCTCGGGCATGATCCTGGTTGCTCATTGATATCCTGTCCTTTTCCTCTTGTGGGAGACTGAAAAATCTGCGTGCGAGGCGGGAAAGTTCCTCTGGTTCGCTAGGATCCAGATACGAGGAAACGTCGAGATAGAAGAAACCGAATTCCAAGCATGCAGCATGAATGGCAGCAGCGGTAGAGAGACGACCCCTATGGTCATGGCCCTCGATCCAAGGAGCTATGTCGATAATCGGTAGCGTGCTTGCAGCCTTGACGGCGGCCCCTTCGAGAGACATAGTCGTAGGCTCCGAATTCTTCTACCCAAGTTTACCTGACACGTCTTAGATTGGAATGAGTTGGCAGGAGTGCGCCCAAAGAAGCCGAGACACGAGACATGGGCCACCCCCAGCCGCTGATAAGATGTCAGATCATGTCAGATGTTGTTACACGTGACTCACGTCGAGGATGAATATCTTGACCCGAATCCATCCTTCGCTGGTTCATCGATTCTCCATACTCAACCTCTTTTCGAGGAGCATGTCATCCACGGACGCGTTTTCCTCGCTTTCGTCTCCGCTTCGCGAACTCCTGGTTGGCTTTACTCAGCAGGACCAGCAGCAGCAGGGCGTATCCGAGAAGGACCGTGCGGACATCGCTCAGTGGGTTGAGAAAGCCGCTCGAGCAGATTTTGTCAAGCCAGATGATTTGCAGGTGTGTGGTGACCCGTAGAAGTCCGCCTCGTTTACCAGCAACTTCCAGTCGCTAGATGCGCACCTCGTGCCACGCACATACCTCGTCAGCAACTATTTGACCGCCGCAGACGTCGCTGTCTATGGGGCGCTGCGACCCACATTCGTACGTCGCATCACCTTTCTAAACAGACTGCAATCGTAGACTCTGCTGTAGGCGCAACTACAACCAGCACAATACCACTCACACCCGGCCCTCACACGCTACTTCGACCACATCCAATCTCGCCCGTCCGTGCGAAAGTTAGCCGAGGCCCTCGCTCCTTCCTTTAACCTCGTCCCTCTCGACTTCTCGAACACACCTCCTGCGGAGCGCAAGGCAATAGAAACAAAAAAGAAGGAAAAACCTGCAAAGTCCACCGAGAATAGCGCGTCGGCGGCGAGGCCCACGCGAAACGCGGTCGATTCGGCCACGGCGAATAAGACTGAAAGCTCAGAAGCCAAGCCCGTCAAGAAGAAGGGGAAACAGGAAGCGACTGCGGAAAAGGATGGGAAGAAGACAACAAGTAGCGCCAATGCAACGTCCACCGCAACCGAAGACGCGGGGTCCCCGATCCCCTCGATGATTGATTTGCGTGTAGGGCATATAGTCGAGGGTACGTGCCCGCATTGATGCCTGCATTGCACGAGCACAAGTTCACAGTCCGACAGTCAAAAAGCACCCTGACGCGGATGGCCTTTACGTTGAGGCAAGTGGTGAACGTTTGTATGAAATGCTCTGACTCACTTGATGTCCTCTAGCAAATCGACTTTGGCGAGGAGACCGGTCCTCGGACCGTCGTCTCTGGTCTGGTGAATTATATTCCTATTGAACAAATGCAGGATAAATGGCTCGTTGGCGTGGTAGGCTTCCGTCGCGCGTCTTCACCTCGTTTTCATTGACCCTGTTCTCAGTGCAACCTCAAACCAGCAAATATGCGTGGTGTAAAGAGCTTTGCTATGGTTCTTTGTGTAAGCGGAAGTCCAACGGGCCAGGCTTCTGCGTAGCTTAGGCGTCGTCATTTCAGGCAACTTCCAAAGATGGGAAAGAGGGTGGTATCGAAATAATACAGCCTCCACCGAACTCCAAGCTAGGTGACAGAATATATTTTGAAGGTCCCGAGTATGAAGGTAAATGAGCCGACTCGTCTGTTTTTCTTCAAGGAGTGTACCCATGACCCATGGTTTACAGACAAGGCACCACTGTCACAGCTCAATCCTAAAAAGAAGATCTTCGAAACCATTCAGCCAGGTCTGTCTTCATGTCTGTGTCCCGATCACGTCCATTTCTAAACGATTCCATGTCTGTAAGGTTTTACAACCCTCGAGACTAGAGAGGCTGCCTGGGTCAACCCTCAGACAAAGACTCTGCACAGAATCAGGACGACGGAGGGAGTATGCTTGGCGCCAACCTTAGTTGGGGCGTCGCTGTCGTAGGAACAGGACATGGGAATCACAGGGCTTGTGACGTCCCCGCGCCTGAAGTCGTTGAAAGTGATCAAGGTCAGATCTTAAATCAGACAAAGGTATGCTCGCAAGTGGGATTTCAACTAAGTGTTCGTCCCGTGTGCATATGCCAAGGAACTACTGGCTTTTCATGATGAGTTTGAGGTTTCATGGATCAGTGACGGCTTCCATAACCATGATTCTGGAATGAATGCGCAACGCATATCATAAGTCCGACGTTCGCACGCCGTAGGCCCGGGGCATCCTGTTAAGTAGCTGCGAAGTGCTTTGGTGTCCTCACCATTTATAACGATTGTGGAAGACGAGAAGGTCCCTATCACATCGATACGTATCGGAACTTTTGCTGAGTCGGGCGCAACGCAACCTAAGCCGAATTATCTGGTATGGCCGATATTTATTGTGTGAAGTCCTGGAATAAATAGGAAACGATACATGCGGTGCCACAAACGACACTTAAATATAAATGGGCGCGTAGGCGCTTCGATTGGGGGCAATGAATTCGCCAAGAGTTGTTTCGGATGGAGTAACTGGCATTGGCATTGGCAACTCGGGGAGCCTCAGTTTTTCAGCGACGATGTTCGAAAGCTTAAGTATGTCGAGTTGCCCCCAATATGGCTTTCCCTCTTTTCCTATCACCGAGTCGCGCGCATGGTTTCGTACTTTGCCGAATAAATTCAACGTCTCGATGTCGTCCGCTTGCTCGAGATTAGGGACGTCTATTAGCTTACGGAGAGTCGTCCAGAGAATTTCAGGCATGGTATCCCCGCGTTCGAGTCGGGAGATCATGCGGGACACCATGTTGGAAAAGATCTTGAGCGCACCGTTTTTCACGAGGTTCCTGAGATATTGGGGCGAGGTCGCTTCTCTATTGGTGTCCGGGTGTCCCTGATGTCGGTTTTCTCTCCGCTGACGCTCCTCCTCGTCGCCGAGGCACAGCCAATCATAAATCTTAAGAATGAAGAGCTGCTCCTCGAAATTTTGCACGATCGGCTGTTGCCCTTGAACCACTCGCAAACGGAAGTTGTCTACAATGGCGTGCTCGATGATAGCCAGCGCGCAATGTGCACGGTTTTCCGAATCACGACCAACAGTATTCGAGGAGAAGGCGACATTGCTGACAGAGCTGTGCACCCCCTCTACCCCGAGCGCGTACCAGCGAATATTTGGGGATCCATCAAAGAGCTTGAAAACCTGTTCGAGGATTTGGACGCTTGTCAAAGACATGTGCGCCCGCGTCGCCTCTGGTACTTCCGATTTGATGCTTGTATTCAGATGTACGCAGATGCTGCGAAGAAGGCCATCCGTAGCGATCATATTCCCGACGGTGTTACGGGCATTGTCTTCACCGGTAGATGAAATATAAGCGGGGAGTGCGGATGAGAAAGCGATAAGGACGTCCGGGATTCCGAATGGATCCTTGTTGTATATTTGGTCATGGCGTAAGCGCAGCTCGCTAGATGATTCCGAATCCGTGGCGTTGGGCTGGGATAGGTGCGCGGACAGGACCGTCACAAGACGCGACCCCTTGGCGACCTTGTCCATGAGTTCTAGTAGTTGGCTGTATCGTTCGACGGCGTAAGAGGACAAACTCTTCTGAACCGCAATGCCGACCTCGGGTGACGTATTTGGGGGCCTCAGTGTTGGGACATCAGTTGTCAGACCGCCCACACCTGGCCTATCCGAATTACCCATGCCAGAGGAAACGGGGATAACTGAAACCTTGTGCCCTTCATGCGTGCCCCACTTGTTCGAGAAATACAAGGACTCGCGAACGTCTGTGTGCACTTCTTCGAACCGAGTGCGCGCAGAAGCAGAAGCAGTAGGCTGGGTAATGCTGAAGGTGCTGACCATCGTTTCCAAGGTCTCCCATACCGAAGTGAGATCCAGTACCGGTCGTTCGACGTACGAAAGGACGTCCCGTACCAAGACTAGGAAGTTGATTAGGTGTCCCTCGCATTCGATGGTGGAGCGAGGGTTGTACCCATCGGACATCACCCGCAATTCCGTCTTTTCGAGGTCAGATTGGTTGCGCCAGAGGCGGCTGCTGAGACAAGCCCAGGTCTGTAATCGCAGTGCCAATGGTGATATGTGTGGAGACAGGGGCGAGAATTGTCCTATGGGTGGTGAAGAGAGCGGGGCAATGAGTTTGCGGAATGTCAGAGCCCTGATACACGCAGCGCGCAAAGCTAGGGCAGAATCTTGACGGGTGCGAAACACGTCAGAAGACTTGACGAGTGTGCTTGCGGCCCTTGCGGCCCCTATGTGTCGGGGGTTGTCGGTCGAGTGGTCGAGAACCGCGAAAATGGCATCGATGGCTTCGACACATGCGAAGGCACGGGCTATACCCGTAGCTGGCGAAACTTCGCGCGACGACATGCTCGTTTTGAGATGCTCTCCGACACGCTCCAACATCCCATCCGCTACCAGGGCCCCCATGGTGACCGTCGCATCCGTGATGAAGGGAGAATGGATAAGTGCCGGAAGTCCAGCGACGAATTTGTCCATGTTTTCTTCGTCTACATCTTTGAGCAACCATTGCAGAGCAAGATAGTCGAGGCTAGCCGCTCGTCGTTCTGTGTCAGCAAGCAGCTGTCGAGATCGGTTATTTTGAAGGGCGGTGGAAAGGACGGTGCGAAAGGAAATGCGAGGGGGGCCCTTCATTGCCCACATAGGCAATCTGAAGGCGAATCGCAGGAAGACGACGCATGGACGCAGGGGAGCGGTAAGGGCAGTTTGGTACGGGGAGCTGCTGACGACGAGAGGAAGGATGCTGAGGATAAGATACGCCGAGAGAAGGACAACGAAGCAGCATCTGGCAGCGAGTCCGACGGTATCATCGATAGTCCGAAGGAACTCACTGACCGCGAAGAAAAAAAGGAAGACGGAAACGTGAAGGAAGACCGGGAGGCTCTCGACCATCCTTCGCATTTGAAACTTGGTCAGGCCTTCGAAGAGATACGCGCGCACGCGGCTACGCTTTTGAGGCGGGGCGCTAAGCTGGGAATTTTGCAGGTATTCTCGCGCCCATTGTTGGATCAGTGTGGACATGAGCGCGCACGTCAGTCCGAGGAAGAGACTTATGAACATGAGGATGTTGATGCGAATGGCCATTCCGGAGGGCTTGAACTGCGTGCCAGTAGAGGGGACAGCGGGGTTGGTCACAGAGGTGCTGCCATTCGGTTGGGAAAGGGCAACCAATTGAGTCAGGAGTGCTACTGTGGCACCGCCATTATCGGGCAGGAGCATCTTGTACGTCTCGATGATAAAGGCCGCAGCGACGGCAGAGAACAAACCCGTCTGTCGGGGAGGAGATCAACGACCTTTATATTGGCTGTCCTGGCTTAGGCAATTATGGTGTACGTACGAAGATTAACATGGCGTCCGTTTGTCCCTTCCATGTCTCAGCAAGCTCCGTGTCGTACTTGTCGGCTTCGCTCTCGTATAACCCCCAGACCTTGGCAGATGCTAACTCAAATCCATTATCTGCAGTGAGGGGAATGTTCCAGTGAGCGATACGTAAACGACAAAGTCCAACACCAACCTTTGCCATTGCCTACGTCGGCCATGCCAGCCTGAGTGGGCCCAGGGATCGCTGCCAAAAGTTATTCAGTTCGCGAGCTTTGTCACGGTCTGTCATCAACAAAGCAACCAGACCTTGGGAGCCTTCCAAGTCTCTTTGGCCGGACCGTGACGCAGGGGCAGACATGGGGGATGTGATTCAAGGTTCTAGTCGCGGAAATGCGTTCGGGTTGTGCGAACACGTACTATATGACTCAGAGCGGTGAAGACCATTGAGTTTCAATCAATTCCGGGCACTTGAAGTACTCCTTGGGCGCCGTGTTGCCAGGACGTCGTGGTGATGTCGTGGTTCTGCAACTGAATGAGCCTTGTGCTATGATCGACTCGGAGGCAAGTCGAGCCGGAATTTGCTCACCTCTAGCAGGCATTCCACACATTGCCCATCCATCGAGAAAGTGGAACCCAAAGAGATCTATGGTATCTGAGCACACAGACTTGCTGCACCATCTACAGTGCGCCACTGTGGTTCACTCAGCCGCCTGCATCGAATTTGAATGTTGAACTTGAAGCGCCCAGTAGTCGCCAGCGCCCTTCCTATCTCGATTCCGGTGCGGTCTCCTGCCCACTGTATGCATCGCTTGCTCAGGCCTCAGGCTTTACAGTACAGTATGGTGACATGATGTTGAGTTACATTCGAAAAGAAAATCCCAGCGAAAGTTGCAGCTCCCTCTCTGAGGCTCTCTCTTCCCGCTCGGCGGCCATCGCTGAGGCATCCCCGAGACGACCGTCGATAAGTTGAGGGTAAAGCATCCCCATAGGACTTGTGACTTTGAGGCAGGGTAAGAATCCCCCATACAGACAAATCGAGACATGACTTGTGTCTCTTCTCTTAACTTTTCAGTCTGCACGGATGTTGCTCTCCTCAAGGCCCAGATAGCATTAAACCCGAGTACCTGCATATATCCGCAAGAAGTAACCTATCGCAAGCGGAAGTTGTTTGCTGTCGAGTGAAGGTACACGCCCCAGCAGAGCGACGCGCGTGTCTTGTGGGCCTGGGTGTGACAGTGTTGATCGGTTTCATGTTGTTGTCATCCTTACTGTAATCAATCACGGCGCCTACTACTACAGTACACTGAGGCCCTGATAAATCAGCATTCCCTGGTTATTATGGTTAGCCAACAGACGCACGGCAGTGCAACAAGGTTCGTCGCAGAGCTGTCTCGGAAATGACATCATGACTATGCTCCAGCTGCCAGTGAAAAAGTGTCATCCATAGGCCGCGCACGAATGATGGAGTCACTGGCTTCAGAGAAGTTCATCGAGCACGTCGCCAGTGTCACGGTGTACAAGCTTGCCAGTATCTTACGGATGTACGCGCCCATCAGCCTGAGGACAGACGCCAATCATTAATATGCATTAATCATCACTGGCAAGAAGACGCTGTTCCCTTTAAGTTCTCATGTTTAAACACACGCTATTATTGGCGAGAATGACGACGAAACAGGTCCAAGTATCGTACACTTACATTGGGGATACATTAGGGTAGATAAATGTCGCGGGTATTGTGACGTAGGGTAAGTACAAAAGCAGCCGTCCCCAAATGGTACTAACGTAGTGTGCTGAAAGGCTGATCGTGCGACTGTGTGGTATTCAAGCCTCCGACAGTTTCAGACACTGCAGCGTTTCTATTTCCAAGGTTCTGGAGTTCGTACCCTGAAAGGACTTTGTCCGGCGAGCCGTCAGGAGCTGCAATCTGTAAATTAAAAGGCTAAGGATGGGCAGGCGGGAAATCTTACTAGAGGTAAAAGATCCAGAAGGTCCTCTTGGCTGATATCCGACGGGGACAGAAAGTCCTCCTGCCTGGTGAGCTGCACCCTCTTCTTGCGCTTGAGCCTCACGGGCGAGCGTGTGTCTATGTTGACGACGGGCGAGGGCACCGAAGACGAAGTGGATCATCTCGTTGAGGTTTGCTATTATCATTACGACGGCGAGGACCTGCCCAAATTGCCAGGAATCATCGATCCGAACGACACCCCCAACGTTGGTCCCATCCCGGAGTTTTACTTCGTTTCGATGCACCTGGATCGAATTCGGTGGATGCGACTGGATATGCTAGATACGGACTACTCACAGTAAGCTCCAACATGATCGTGGAGTATATCGCCGACCTGAGCAGAGATACGTAAGCGCTGGATAAGAGAGGAGAAGAATACGACGCACGAGAGAAGAGGGATGGAGATTTTCAAGTACCAAGGTTTCCCTATCGTTGGCTGCATCTCCTCCTGTGACTGCGCTCCTGTCCGAGTCGACCTGCCCGTGATTGAATCCGTCTCTTCTGCCCGCTCTTCTTCCGCAGCACGTCGCATGGCAAAGAGAATAGTCGCTTGTATTCCAAAATTGATCATGAGCCCCACAGCGCTAAGAACGAGGGTGGCGATCCATAAACCGCGCAGCCAGGGCACAGTTGCCCTGACTGTGACGAACATAATGACATACTTGATTTGGTCGTTACATTGACTATTGGACCCGTAGTCGTTTACGTGGACCCAAAGGAATAAGCCCCATCCCGTGAATGCGATGACCGAGGCGAACTGTAGGAAGACGCCCATGATGACGCGACTTTTGGCCCAGTGGTATTTACCTGCAAGCCCAAGGGTTTGAGTACGAGTGGAGTGCGAGGGGAGGCAGCGCGGGACGACCGGTCACTCACCCATGGGCGAAGCCCCGGTACCGAGGAAAAACAGGATATGTAAGATGAAGATAGCTTCGAAGAGCGACAGATTCTTTTGGGCAGTCTGGATGATGGCCGTCAGAAGGAGGCCAAGACCATAGATGCCCGCATTCGCGTATAACGCATTCAACAATTCCTCGGTGTGTGGTGTCTGGGGGATAACCGCAAGGAACACCAACGTATAATAGAAATTGATCCGTATCTAGAAACCAACAGCGTTTTTGTTTTTCAGTGAATAGAATCAAAACTGCGCGATGATAGACTCACCCCCTTCCCGAGAACATCTGCGCTGGCGTTAAAGGGTGTGCATCCGGAGGTCGACATCCTGCGCCACCGAGGTAAAGAGAGACGTCGTTGGGCCGCGGGCCAAAGTGACCTCTGTTTTATAAATAACGGTGCTTGCTGTATTCCTGTGTGGTTGATGTCAATCTATTAGCGCCGTGTACACTCATTTGGCAACTGGGCTGTGACTTCTCCAGCCAATGAGTGCCGCCATGTCGTATTCTATTATCAGCTGTTTGAGTAAAGCTGTGTTATGTGCGAAAAAAAACCAGATAAATCAAACAAAGCCACTGACATGCGGTGTTGTTGCGGGCCTGGCCATACAGCCAGGCACAACGGAAAGGAAAACGGAAAGGTCACGGTAGGGGTCGCTCGCCCCGGACCTTGTGAACAGATCCCGTGACCGAACATCCCCCTCTGCTTCGTACGCGTCGGCGGGTTCACAAGAGAATGATTCCACGAACCTCTGCTCGGAGACTCAGCGCGGCCGTTCGTCCATTCTCTTCTTCACCAGTTACACGAGGACATACATCCAACATCGGAAAAACGCCAATCAAATTCCAGCCATCCGTCTCCTTCAAATCCACGCCCACATCTCTCGCCGTGACGGGACCACTCGGCACGACCTCAGTCCCACTCGAACCTTACATGACCCTCGGCTTCCCCGCTCCCGAAACCCTAACTCTCAGCGTCGAAAATGCGGAGCTCAAGAAACAGCGCTCCATGTGGGGGCTCACCCGCACTCTCATCCAGAACGCCGTCACCGGCATGACGGAAGGCTTTTCCGTCCCTCTTTACCTCGTCGGCGTTGGATATCGTGCCGCGCTTGAAGCAGATCCCCGAGGAAAGTGCGAAGGGATGAGCGGAATGCGGGTCAATATGAAGCTCGGCTTCAGCCATCCTGTCATCGTCCCAGTGCCGGACCACATCAAAGCGGAGGTCCCACACCCAACGAAAATCGTTTTGAGTTGCACGGATAAACATCTGCTGGGCTTGTTTGCTGCGAAGGTTCGCAAGTGGAGGCCACCAGAACCGTATAAGGGCAAAGTGGGTGGTTATTTCGGTCGTCTGCCGACAAACTGACACCCGGCGCAGGGTATTTTCGTCGGTGACGAGACTATCAGAATCAAAGCTGTCAAAAAGAAATAAAGTATAATTATTCTAACAGGCATAGATATCTTCCCCATGCTTTACGATAGTCCAATCAGTCCTCGCGCGATCTCTTGAACACCGTAATTTTCAACTAATGTTATGATCACAACAGGCAGTAGGCAACGAGTGGACATGTTATACCGGCATAACTGCGAAGGCGTGCAAACGTCATGTACTCTTCGCATCTTCCCGCCCTTCTTTCGCTTGTTGCTCCTCCGTGAATTGCAACTCGACTGTCTCTTTTGCCTGGAGCACATGTTGTTTTAGCTCATCCTCCGTCATTTGGCCAATCTTCTCTTCCCCTATGGTCTGCCTCAAAAGTTTCATCACTTTACCAACCACCCGGCCATTCCCACCAGTCCACTCGCCCACCTTTTTCCCGTTCCAAATTGCTTTCAAGCGCAGCCTTCGCTCGTTCGCCTCTACCAAAGCATAGTGTTCTTCTTGTTTATCGAAGAATGCGAGAGCTTCTCTTCTCACTGATTCTATGATGGCCTCCTTTTCCTCCGCTTCCCGCGTCTCCTGGGGCTGGCGGTCATTCTCTGCACTAGTGCCAGGTCTTGCGTCGCCCCAGTGGAGAAAAGCGTGATACATGCTGCGATTGGCTCGAGACTTGGGCCGTGAAGCTCGATCAGAAATGTGTTCAGGTACGTAAAAGCGCGAGGACGCGATCCATTCAAAGGCCTCGGGCTGCGTCGCAAATCCTGCTCTCCATCGTTCCATGGAAAGTCCGAAGAAGGGAAATATGTCTGGTATCGAGGACGACAGCGCGAAATAGGGAGAGTACGTGGGGACGAGTGCTTGAGACGTCACCTGGGGCACGTTGGTATCGAGACAGTAAGCACGAAGCGGATCCTGCTTACTTTGAGACCCAACTCGCCCAAGTGCAGTCCTACGCTAGCGGCAAGGCGTCCCATGATCATGCCGAGATCCCCATAAGCATGGAAAATCATCACATTCTCCCAGTCCTGCGCGTCTTTGCACATATTGACGTCGACTTGCACGTATACCTTACTCGTCTCTCCTGAGGTAGGTGCCGTCTCATCAGGTTGAGGAGTGACGACATCCGTCAAGCGCAATGCAAAGTTGTGGGTGCCGCCGCCGTCAGGCTGAGCGCTGGGTATGCATGCGCTCGCTCCAAGCGCATTTTTAATTTCTTCGTGTCCGATAGCCGCATGAGGACATGCGGCAATGAAGTCTATGTCACCATGGTCCTGCTTCTCCGGGGCTTCGTGGGGAACGCCGACGTATTGGAAAAGGGGAATCAGACGTGACAAAAGGTCGGACTTGAGTGAGGCATATATGGCAGGTGAGAGGCGCGGGAAAGTCGCGTCCGGCAGGAGTGAAAGGAAAGCCTTTCCACCCATACCTTAGCCTAGCTCGATGGGTCGAAGGGTGGAATTGTGCTGAGCAGCCCCATCGATGCGATGGGTCTAAATAGAAGTTGGCTACTAATAGACATGCAGGAAACATGATGCATATGCATGCTGTTCTGGCCACTTGGAGATGGCTGTGCCACTACTATTAGTAGCACAACGTAATCAAAGCGCCGAGAACCAAAAGTCCACACTCGTCTTCCCACGGTCTCTCACTGGCACACACTGCCTTCAACGAGAGCTCACGCAGCCCTCTTGCTCACAATCACCTGAAAAATGTCCAAATTTGCGCCCCATCGTGGTTCAGCCAACAACCCCCGTGCCACGTCATCCACTCTGTGTCAAAAGTGTCTCCGCACAGGTTCGTCCTACAATGCTTGCACTATTCCTCCCTCGACTAACAGACCGCACGACTCACAACAGGTCACTTCACGTACGAGTGCAAAGCCACTCGGCCGTACGTCTCGCGCCCGTCGCGCACGGCACAGCTCGAAGATCCGCGTCTCCTTGCGAAATCAAAGGCGGACGGCAAGCCATCCGTCGACGTCCCGGAGGAGTTCAAGAACAAGTTCGTGTTGTCCCATCATCTTTTCTTTTTGTGCGGTCGAGGGGTTTCTGATTGTGCACATACACATACATAGGAGCGGAACTGCGGATCGGATCTTGGAGGCCAAAGAGAAGCAAAGGGAGAAGGAGAAGACGGACTCAGATCGAGCCAAGAAACGGGCAAAGCGGTCTGTATATCCATATCCTTTCTAATTCATCATTGATCCCTATCCGTCCCCCTCTGTCTTGCGTTCTGCGCGCTGCGCGCTCTCCGCAGTTTTGCCGTTTGCTGACGAATGTTCATGCCAGGTCATCAAGCGCGTCTGTCTCCTCTGCCTCCGATCCAGAGTCCGAGTCCGCGTCAGAATCATCGTCCGACGATGATTCTGCTTCAGAGTCGTCGAGCTCGGGCTCAGACTCTTACGGCTCACGCTCACGCTCAAGAGAACGGGATGACAAGCGTAGACGGCCACGAGCGCGCAGCATCTCACGCGACTCTTCTCGTGACCGTGATCGCAGTCGCAGTCTAGGCCGTTGATGCTTTGATTAGCTGCGCTCGGTGGCGATGTCATCCTCATTTGTCCTTTCTGGGCTTTTCTGTATGCTACATGTGGTCTAGTCACACTGCACCACATCCGTGAGGCCCGTTCGTCGGGGCAAGTCTGGGGGTAAAGCGGGGGTCGACTTGTAATAAAAGTATATAGGCTTAGTGGTGAACATCATGAACACACTGCATCCGATGCTCTCGTATTCATAATCAATGCGACAATGAGCCTGATTGATTCAAGTTTTCAGTGAGACGCTGAGGTTGCACCACAGCAGCAAGTACGCACCCGTACAAGCCAAGTACCTCTGCGAAGATGAGAATCAGCACCATGGCCACGAATACCTTGGATTCTCGAACGTAGGCGCGGACGCACTACAGGAGTCATTGAGAACAAGATCAGAAGTATTCTGGACGAGACGTACTGAATCCCCAACGATGCCAATGGCGTATCCTGCTGCCAATCCCGTGAAACCGCAGGCGAGACCTGCCCCCAGATGTACAAAACCAGAATAGAGGGGATAGTCTTGTGACGGATCAACTAGTATCCGAGTGTCAAAGAAAGAGAGAACTAGTCTGAAAAGAGAACTGCGCGATCACGCCACTTACGACGTCCCACAATTAATACGGAGACCACGAGACCATATACCGCAATAATTCCGGACATGACGACGGGGATGAGGGACTGCGCACCGCACTCGTTATGAGAGGATAACGTATAGAGAGGGGGCGGGGAAGATACAGCACCTTCATAATGAGCTCTGGCTTGAATTGACCAAGACCTGCAATGCCAATGCCCGCTTTCGATGTTCCATACGCAGCACCAACAGCTGAAAACGTAGGCTCCAGTCAATATGACCTCATGGCATGTGCGGATTCACACGCACTGCTGAATATCATCTAGAACGAAATGGCATGGATGAGCAGGAAGACCCAACGATTAGGACGCGTGGGGGAGATGGGATTGGGGGTGGAGTGGCGTGGCGGGGAGAGTAGAAGCTCACCGAGGACGCAACACCCGCAAATCCGAAGAACGGCGCGTAAGGGGGACAAATTGACATGGCTAAAGAACGGAATGTGTCGAGGTCCTGTGTGATGAATGCCTGTCTGTACCACAGTAATTTGTTGCCACCACGCTTGACTTTGAGTGGTTTGAGCGTCACGGATGGGCGTTGGTCGGTCGCAGTAGGTCGGAGTTTGAAATGCATCCCCGTCCTCGCGCAGGGGTGTTGCATGACAAGGCGCAGCTTGCTAGTAACCTCTGTCAATCATGGAAGCGCTCTTGTTCAATGTACGTGTATACGCCGCCGCCAATTGCCCGCCCGCTCCTAACAGAAAACCTCGCTGACGCAAGTCCTGGCATTGTTATAGGCGGACACTGGGTTTCTTGAGGGCATTGTGAGGGGATACAAGACTGGCTTGCTAACGCAGGGCCAGTACTCAAACCTGACGCAGTGCGAGACGCTCGAAGGTTCGTTCGCATCGCATCTTTCTTTGTTCTAGAAAATTGCGATGATTTTCAGACAAATTCACTAAGTGCAAATGTTTGAATCGCAGATTTACGAACTCAGTTAGCTTCGACGGACTATGGCAACTTCCTCGCGAACGAACCTTCGCCAATCTCGACGTCCACCATAGGGGACAAGGCGCTAAAGAATTTGGTTGATCAATTCAATTACGTTCGGAGCAACGCTGTCGCGCCACTTGACAAATTTCTTGACTACATAACGTATGTTCGGTTCGGCATGTCGATAAAGCAAGCGCTGACGAGGGCCGGGCGTCACATCTCCATTTTCCAGCTTTGCATATATGATCGACAATCTTGTGTTATTGATTACAGGCACACTTCACAAGCGCAAGCTTACAGAGCTTTTGAAGCGATGTCACCCACTTGGCTGGTTCGAGGGTATGCCTGCGCTCGCTGTGGCGACTAATACTGAGGAGCTTTACCACACCGTCCTTGTGGAGACACCGTTGGGTATGTGTCGTCTCGGTCTGATTTCTCCGAGCCTCAATACTCAACACCGGACAGCCGAGTACTTCCGGGACTGCTTAAAGGTGGACGATTTGGATGCGTTGAACATCGAAATCATCCGGAACACGCTCTACAAAGCTTACTTGGAGGACTTTCAACGATTGTGCCATTCGCTGGGCGGACCTACGGCCGACGTGATGGGACGCATTCTTGCCTTTGAGGCGGACCGAAGGGCGATCAACATCACTATCAACTCTATTGGCACGGAGCTAACGAAAGAACAGCGAGCGCGACTATTTCCGACTATCGGTCGTCTGTACCCCGGCGGAAACAACATGCTTGCAAAGGCGGACGACATTGAGCAAGTGCGGATCGCGTGCGAGAGCGTGACCGAATACCGCGCGTTCTTTGACGGGGTCGGCGCAAACGGCGGTGTGTCAGACGGAGACTCGGATGGGGCCGCAGCGCAAATCGAGGACAGGTTCTTCGTGGAAGAGGTCAATCTGAACAAGATGGCGTTCCTGCAGCAGTTTCAGTACGGAGTATTCTACGCGTATGTGAAGCTGAAGGAGCAGGAGATCCGGAACATCACGTGGATCTCAGAGTGCATCGCACAAGAGGCGAGAAATCGGATACAAGACTTTATACCGTTGTTCTGAAGTAGTGTCGATTACATAATGGACCCATGACGGACCGAGGATGTTCCGTGATGGGCTGTGCATCGGAGCCGGAGACCGACCCTTTTAATTAGTGAAAGGAATACCTGAAATAGGTAGATTGGTCGAATGAATGAACGTCAACAATTTGGCAACGCAATGCATCGATCACACGTTTTCACGACTTACCGACATGGTCATGCTCCTCCTCTTTTGTACTCTTTTTTTATATAACGACTCCCTCGCCCCGAATCCACCTCCCCCTTGTTCTCCACATGTCCCCTCTCGACACAGACATATCCCTCCACTATTTCCTCGCCGTCATCCTCATAGTCGCTCCTCTCGGCGCCGTCCTCCTCCCCATCATCGGCGTCCTCCTCTTCTTCACCCCAAGTGAGTCAAGAAAACGTCCCGTCTTCATCCTCAACATACTTGCATGTCTCCTCGGTATATGTCAAGCCGTATATTTCTCATGTCTCAATTCCTACGTCATCCTCCATCCCGATAAACCACTTTCGCCCACCGCCGCCCGAGCTTCCATCGCCATACTCCTCGCCCCGCCCATCCTCATCGACTCTATCTTACTATTCAGGCTCCTCGCCTTTTACCCCATTCAACTTACCCCGCGTTACACCCTAATCGCCATTCTGACCCCAACGTTTCTCTCAAAGGCTGCACGTCTAGCCTGTCTCATCGCCTTCCTCGTCACGTATCCGATCGCGCATTTAAATGGACCCAGCTATGCAACTCTCCCGGGGCTCGTGTGGGGTCGCGGTCCCTGGATCATCGCCCTGTTGGCTCTCCAGGCACTTGATAATTCGTACGTCTCTCTCATCCAACGACTCACATGCGCTTAGTCCTGATCGAATTTTCGTAGATATGTGTCATCAATGTTCCTGTATAAGCTTTACCGCTTTGGCTTTCACACACAGAAAGCGTTCGGTGGCCCCAGCAGTAAGCATTTATTGTAATTGATGCGTATGTCGTCCTGACCCACATACAAGAGGATATTTTCGCTCGCGTGCCCGCCGTCTTTGTGATTGCACTCGGAAACTATGTAGTTCCGTACGTGCCGAACACCTGTTGTAGTTCTGTCAGCGTTGACTGATACTTGACCTTATCAGGGTTACACTTGACATCACGGTGATCATACTCATGGTCGTCCTTCCGGGTTGGTCCAGTGGCGCCTTCATTCTCTATGTCACCAATTTTATCACCATTCTTGGTATCGTATTCGCCACGGTCTGGACGACTAACCAGAATTGGATACTACGTCGAATGGTCGAAGCCGGTGTCGACGCGCGAACACAATCCACAATGCGCTTTCAACCCAAATCTATTGTCGAAGCACTCTCGGTGTACGACCCATTCGACTCTCCGGAATTCCTCTCTCCCGCACAACGTGAATGAGTTGCGATCCGACCGCACTGTGAAGGTTTCAAAAGAGCCTTCGCTCTTGGCGATAGATAGCCTTTTAGAGGCCGCGGCGATTGATGTTTCCACTTGGACATCACATCTGGGCGTAGTTCCCTCAACGCGCTTCGTGCGACTCAACGTGGGGTTCCCTACAGGCCCTGTGTCAGTTTGGCATCAACCGCCGTATATCGAGGAAGTTGATGGAATCAAGGGCACAGCAAGCATTAAATCCGCGGTGTTCGCCAGCTTGCAGCATTTCGCATGTGCATCTCGAAATAGGCGATTCGCTGTGCGATTAGAGTTGGATCCGGTTCATCGGGGGGGACTTGTCGGGCTCTTCGGCGATCGGCGTTTATGTTGTAGAGCAGTGTACCTTAATTGCGCCGCCACTCGGTGCCTTAGCTTACTTGACGATAATTACGACCCATAACGAGCTGTCCCCGTCGGATCTCTCCGTGTCTGATATCACATCGTCTCATGTTTCCAACCATTGACATGACCCTGCACCAACGAGACTCGGATTTCGACTCTGACGTTCGCCCGTATTCCTCCTCTCGTGCATCAGAATTTACAACGGATGATGACAACGCGACATACAGTGAACTGAGCTCTATCTCCACCCTCACATCCTTCGACGCCTACTTTCTCCACACCTCCAGGCCCTCCCGGACATCTTCAAACGTCTTCTCCCATCTCGTCCAACCCCTCTCAGCAGACGAATACACAGCCTCCCTCTCCCGGTCCTTTTACCAGCTCCCATTTCCCGCCACCACCACATCGGCTCCCTGGACCTCCGATGCCTCCGACTCGGACGCGCCAAGACCGAGAGCACCAGCGGGGCTCCTAGAAGCGGCTTATTACCACCGCGCGCACTTACCACGCTACCTCCTCGAGCTTGCAGAGGGTTTCAACCTCATCTTCTACGGCTTCGGATCGAAGCGCCACGCGCTCAACGACCTCGCCCGCGCTTGTGCTGCCTCCAGGCACGGACACGGACGCGCGCCACCTGCGCACGTCCTCGTCCTCAATGGGTTTTTGCCGTCTTTCTCCGCGCGGGACATCATCGCCGTGCTGGCACGTCTGCCAGGCGCTCCACAAGGCGTACAGGGTGTCGCGCAATTCCTCTCTGACCCTCCTGCCAAATCCTCCTCCTCCCCCTTGGGGCAAAAGCAATCCGTGTGGCGGCGGCGCCTAGTCCTCGTAATACACAACATGGACGCGCCAGCGCTCCGCGCGTCCAAGACGCGTGCGCTGCTAGGCGCGCTGGCGTCTCTGGAGGGCGTGCAGATCGCGGGGTCGGTGGACCACATCAACGCGCCACTGTTGTGGACGTCGACGGAGCTTTTGGCGGGTCGGTGGCTGTGGCATGATTTGACCACGCTCGCGTCGTACGATGCTGAGTTGGCGGGCGCGGACCCTGCCTCGTTGCGTGGCGTGGCGGCCTTGCGGGCAGGTGGCGCCGCCGGCGCCGCTGCAGACGGCATGGGCGCGGGCGCGGGTGCGGGTGCGGGTGGACGGATGACGGAGACGGCTGCGAGGCATGTGTTGGCTGCTGTGACGCAGCGTGCGCGCAAGTTGTTCGTGCTCATGGGCCGGCGGCAGCTCGACGCGCTCGCCGACGCGGGAAGCAACAGTAGCGGCGGCGGCGTGGTTGACTCGACGACACCTGCGGAGGCGGGCGAGGTAGCGATCGGGTACGATATGCTTTTCAATCTCGCGCGGGACCATTTCGTCGCGACGAACGACACGGCGCTGCGCGCTTTGCTTGGGGAGTTCAAGGATCACGGGTTGGTCGTCACCGTCGGCACGGGCGTGATGGGTTCGGGCGAAACGCTGTGGATTCCGCTGCGGAAAGAACGGCTTACAAAGCTGTTGGACGGTTTGGAGCAGGGGGACCCTCCATGATTCTCAACCGATGACAATGTACACACAAAGCGAATTGTATTGCATAGAGGTAGTAGTCAACAGTAGAAATATGTCACCGCAAGAGGAACAAACGGTAACCACTCAGTAGACGTAGGGGATAATGCGGTAAGGAACGAACTCCTGATATCTCTTCCAGTCCTTCCCGTACCTGCATAATTAAATGAGTTCGGCGCTCAAAGGGATGTCCAAAAGGGGCGTACTTTTTCTCGCATTTTTCGTCATCGCGCCGTTGTCTATGAATAAGGAGCACTGCAAAATAGACAACGTAAAAGTATGTGACGGGGGTGTCAAAGCCAGTTGGGAGGGACCACGCAAGTGCCATCAAGAGGTCACCCCTTGGAGACGATGAGAACGAGGGCGCAAAAAGGAGATGTCACACAACGCACAGGTAGTTTGGGTGGCGGGAGACACCCCACCAGCCAGAGGTGAGCAGCTTGGATCCCTGCTCGGTCGTCATATACGAGAGATCTACGATAGGTGACATCATCACGAAAGTCAGCCCTAATGCGGTGTAGACATAACCTCGCTAGACACGCACTCTTGGGATTACGTCCATTTCGGAACTCATTCTTTTCATTGTTCGCCACCCGAAAGATGTAATAACCGAGGAAATTAACAGCAAGAATCGCGGCACTCCAGGCATATCCGAGATCCTTCGGCCGGAAGGCAAGGTAACGAGCCTGAAGCGAGTACACGAATGGCACCCAGAGTAGATCACCAACGGCAAGCATGAATCCAAAACCGTCAGAGATGATGTCCATCGTTGTCAAAATGGCGGGCTACATGGAGCATTGATGAGCGGGTAAAGAAGTGAGACGAGTGAGGGTCCGACCTCGTTATAGAGGGCATCCATGATATATAGGCCTTGGAAGAATAGGACAAGGATCATAGAGTCCGTGATGCGTCCCCCAATATGGGTGGCTTGTGCGCAAGCCATGCTTATGTCGATCAACAGCCAAAGGATCATGCCGGGGCGAAGCTCATTGAACGACTTGATATCCAGCGATCCGACAGCTGGGTTCAACTCCCGTCCAATGTAGAACTATCAAAGCACGTCAATAAGAGCGAAGAAGATCACGATGGCACGACAGTACATCATAGATGGCATTGCCACTGTTCCCACCGAGGGCCAGCAACTTTCCCTCTTGGAAGGAGAGCGCGTACCAAAGAATGCCTTGGATAAAGGACATCGACAAAGCCGCGCTCACAAATCCAACCCAGTGGTCATAGAAGAATGTGAATGACCCGACTCCAAAGCGTAAGATGTAACCAGTGGAGAGGCCGAGGGCCATGAGACATGTCGAGAATGCTAAAGAACCGTGAGTCGAAAAACCAATGGGCAGAAGCAAAAATCGTACCATTAATTTTGTACCCTTGGTATTTTCCGTCCCGCAGCCGGGTCCCTTGAACCCAGTCGCCTGGGAGGACGGCCCAGGTGACTACACAAAACGCATACCAACTGTAGTAGAGAGCAAAGGCCTTCGGATCCCAAAGTTTCCACCAAAAGGCAGGGTCAGAAACCGCCTGAATTAGAGATGGATAGAGGGTCTGAATAGGAGGTGGACATCCGTCGGATGATTCGTTGCAGGTGAAGAAGAGCACATAAGTGAGGACGGGAACGCCAAACGTGATGGCGAACGCTCCAGAAGGTCCAAGAAATTCATAAGATGTCATTTTAGGGTTGAGAGTGGCGCTGTCCGAGCGTTTAGGGTCAGACATGATGAGAGTAGGAATCGTTGAGTGGTACGAGGGTTGTCGTTAAGCGCGTTACCGAGCAAAGCGCGTCACTGATCACGTGTTCATTCTAGAGGCCGAGGCCCGAGGAGACCCGAAAGGCGATCGCTTTCATTAAGTTGTGCGTCCTCCCCGCTTGTTCTTCTCTCACCTTGGCCACGCCTTGTGCGCCGGAGTGCGCCTGTACTTATGGGTTTTTTCTCTTCACGACGACACGATATTGACGTTATCTCGACATCTCCTGGCCCTCAATCGCAGAGCAGTTCTCCCTCGCCAGGAATCATTCGCTCTCGTTTCGTACGTGTGAACGCTTCCTTCTTCCTCTCTTTACGTTCTCACACTTCGCTTGTCATCTACATGCACTCCATGGGGCAGTATGGCAGGAATAAGAACAAAGCGCGCGATGCGAATCCCACTCCTCCCCGAGAGGTAGCCACTCCCTTGGCTGTGTCAAAAAAGCAGCCGAGTCTCAATGACGCGCCCCGCACTCCCAATGGATACCAGCCCATGAACGATAGTGCGAAGAAACGCACATCCGAATCGTCGTTGCATTCGCCAAACCAGCAGCAAGCACCGAAAAGTCCAGGTCCTGCCAGCTCACGAGCTTCTACGGACGCGATAACGCATGTTTGCTCTTCACAGACACGCATGAATCTTCCACTGATATTCTTTTCTCAGGGTCATGCTTGCACAGCGGTTGGCCGAACTGGCCTCGGCTAACGCGGACGGTTTGCTTGAGTACGTGGCATCGATGAACCGAATCAGTGATCTTGGATTGAACTCCAAGTTAGCGACGATGAGTATCGTCTGCTCCGCCAGAACCTATTCGAGCGACTCGGCAGCTCGACGGTCCCCCAGGAGAACCCCCCCGTACCCACCGTTAACCCCAGTCATCCTCCCAAAAGTGAGCCATCGCTGTTTGGTCCAATTCCCAGACGACTGACTTGTCTTCCAGCTCCGCAACGTAAAGACTCTACTCGCCCTCCCTCTGTGCAATCCAAAGGGACCGTGTCTTCAACTGTATCTGGGCTTTTCAGGCGAACGAGTCGAAGAAAAACTTCCACCGATACAGACACCCTCCAGAGTGATGCGACAAGCTTGCTCTCGACAGGCTCGAACTCCCCGAATACTTTCACACGTCGCCTCCTTCGAATATCATTACCAAAGCAGAGCAGCATGGTCTCGCTAAGACTCGATACACCTACTGTGCACGACAATGGATCGACATCTCACATTGTGAGCCCGACCCGTCCCGACGGCCCCAGCAAATCCATCACACCCTCCATCTCCCGATCTTCCACCACACGAAGTAAACGAAGTGCACCACCCTCAGCTTTCCATCATCGCGCCAATGGGGTCGACCCAAGGCGATTGCACTCGGGACTTCTGGACGATGACCTGGACGATGAAGTGCTCAAATCTTCAAAAGAGATTCGCGCGCAGATAGAAGCCGTTGAGGCTGAGGGACGTCGACTCATGGACGCTTTCAACGGTCTCGAGCTGAGTGCCCTGACCCGAAAGTCTCAAACAAACACCATTTCCACCCTGCCATCCGCGGCCCATCTCCTTCAAGGTCTTGATTCTCTCGACAGTGCGTGGTCGTCCCAAACCCCGAAGGATCCTGATGGGATGTCGTTGCGCTCGATGACTTCGAACGGGACCAGTCTATCTACACACCGCTCACCGGTTCGAAGTCCCCGAACTGTACCGAATACACCACTGGTTTCGCAGCCCGTCTCACTCGCACGAAAGTCCTCGTTGTCATCAATTTCGTCGAGGGGACGCAGTGGTACGACAAGTGGTGCACCGTATCTTCCTGCCTTGCCATCGTCGCTCGGGCGTCTCTGGTCTGGCAGTACTTCGAGTGTCAACCTCACACGCAGCACAAATCATTTGCCGTTGGCACCCGTGGCCGAGGGTGATAGCCGCGAATCGGTCGAAGGAAATACACGCCACTTGCGCTTAGACACATCGTCGTCCGCGCTCCTAAGACTAGGACCCGCTTCTCCGCGGAAGAATGGTGCGTTTGAGGACGATGACGACATAGCAGCATTGGAAGTCGAGATGGCGGAGATTAGACGAAGGCGGGCTGAAGTGATGGCCCGGTACGAAGAACGGCTGGGCTACTTGAGGGCCAAGTTGAAGGGAGCAGAGCTGCATGAGAAATTATTGCGACGGTAGAGGAAACAAACGATATACCCTACTGCAGCAGTGCGGGAGTAGTTATACCTATACCTTGTGCTATTTTATGAGTATATTTGTGATCCTAATTAATATCGCTATCAATATCGATATCCAGTTAAATTTCTTGCGGGCCGGCCGTCCCGTATGAGGAGAACGGCCGCGTTTTGCCGTGAACGTGGACGTTGGCTGTGGAGGCCCCTTCCATCCTCTCTCTTTCTTGACTTCTTATCAATGGCTGGCCACCAACCCTCAGATTCAACCGCCGGCGGTGGCGGTGGCAGTGATGATAACTTTTCACCCGTTCCACAATCACCCCCATACGGGTCCAAGATCACTTCTCATCGCAGCGTCAGCCATGGTTCACAATGGATGGGCGCCGACATCCCTTCCCACCATAATGCTGGCACTTCCTACTCCTCCCAATACTCACTTTCTATTTCTCCGAGTCCACGGCGCAAGCATCTAGGAAGGGGCTCGTCAGGGACCAGCTCTAGACGTCTCAGAGTACGCACCACCTCTATTGCAAGTTCGCGTGCACGGGACCGCGACGGCGGTCTTCTCAGCGAAGATGATGAAGAGGACATCGAGGAGCAGGGCCTGGAAGCGGAGCAGGGAGATGATGCGCGCGGAGAGAGGGCGGCCGCAGCGGCCGATGGGTCCTCCGACCGCGCAACCGAAGACGAGGACTCGGACGACGAGGATCCAATCACGCTCAAGGACCGCCAGTCGCTCATCAACGTCGAACACCCGTTCGGTCTTCCGATCTGGAAACCAGCGTTGTACAAAAAGTCTCGGTCCGTCACTCGTTACGCTGATCAAGCCCTTCACTCCATCCCGTCCGCACAAGTTGAGCGACACTTGATCCCCGGAAACATTCTCTGGGCGTTGCTCTTCGGATGGTGGCTCGCCCTCGTCTGTTTTGTCATTTCGGCGTTACTTTGGACCGTGCCAAAGGGTGGAAAGCATTACTCTTCCTTGGTATACGGGCTGGGATGGTATATTGGCTGGCCTTTTGGGAAATACGTGGAAGGCCACATAGATGGAGAGCACGAAGAGGGTAAGAGCGCCGCAAGGCCGCACGGCGATAGTGTGTTCCACACCCAAAGCGGCTCTGACAGCGAAACTATCCGTGGTCCCTCCCATTTACGTGAGACGCAGGATGATGGCTCACTCCCTCGAATCCAATTCACTTCCCCGAATCCCCTGCACGGACATACCCAAAGCGGTTCCTGGTCGGATGTTCCGCTTCCAACCGAAACGTCGAGTTTACTAGGCCGGCATCGATCTGGCGGCGTTCCACTGGGCCCATCCAAATCATACGGCGCAACATATTCATCAGTCACCGGAGAACCCATCAAGGTAGCGACTACGGAAGATATCTTAGGCCGTATCTGCTTCTGGCTTGCTCTGATCATCATTATTGCGCCCCTCATGCTCCTCGTGTGCATTATCTGCTGGGCTCTGATCATAGCTATCCCTATGGCGAAACTTAATTGGGCATTGATCAAGTATCTTTTTCGACATCCGACGAGTATTCGCTTCTGTTCGGCCCCGTCCATCGTGTTCCTTCCCGTGGAAGGGAATTCGCCTGATGATGCCGGCGAGAATGGGGGACCCTCTACACCGATGAGAGTCAAACCAAGACTTTCCGCCGGTCAAGACGCTCCTTCCGGCGCACCGTCCTCCAAAGTGCTCCTCTGCATTTACCGTGCCGTGGGATGGCAATTCTACAAGTACACCATCGGCGGTGTCAACATTTTTTTCATCAACCTCCTCCCCGTCGTTTTCTTTGTCATTTTCGATGGTTGGTTCATTTATCCTATAGTCGAGGAGCTTGAGCGTACGGGCCAACCCGTCCCCGCTATCCTCGGTGTCCTCGGTTCTCGATCCCTTATCTTCCTGCTTTCGCTGCTCAGTGTCATCCCGCTTTCATACTTCATTGGAATGGCGGTCGCGTCGATCTCTGCACAGTCGTCCATTGGAATGGGTGCGGTCATAAACGCAACTTTTGGTTCCATCATCGAGATCATACTATATGCATTTGCACTGACCCAAGGCAAGGGTCGTCTCGTGGAGGGCTCAATTGTGGGGAGTTTGTTGGCTGGTGTTCTGCTTATGCCCGGCGTGAGTATGATCAGTGTCGCGGTACGGCGGAAGGAGCAGAACTTCAACGCAAAGAGCGCCGGTGTAACGAGCACGATGCTTATCATGGCCATCATCGGGACGCTCACGCCAACGTTGTTCTATCAGACTTATGGCAATGTGCGTACCACATGCATACATATTGACACCCCATTCTTACCCTCTCTCCAGTTTCAGTTAGTTTGTGAAGGCTGTCCAGATCACACCAAGTTCGGGGGCAGATGGAAATGCCAGCATTGCTCATATCAGCATCCGGATCCCGCGAATGACCCCTTCTATCAATCAACGGTGAAAACCCTCATGTACTTCTGTGCTGGTGTCCTTCTATTCGTACGTCCATCAGCCCATCATGATACATTCCATGGTACGATTGATTCTCCCGACAGTCCTATCTTGTCGGCCTTTGGTTCTCGCTCCGTACCCACGCGTCGCAAATATGGCAGAATCCTCAACAGTTGTTACACCCACAGGAGTCGGGTCGCATGTCACTATACCATAAGATCGTCCCACCGTCCAATTTCATTCCCGGTGTGTCAAAGCCAGGACCACGAGACGCAACCACCGCTCGGCCTAAGCCGGGTCTCGCCGGCGCAGACGCCCTCAGCCCTAGCACTCACGGCGCAGCCACGACACCTCAATCCGTCGGCGTGGTGCCACCGGCGCCTCGTGGTGACGCTTCCTCTTCGGCGCCGCGTCAAATCCCGTTCCCCAACCCGCCCGTGAGCCCCCCGCCCGGGTCCCTTGTTCCGATTCTCGAAAGCGTCGACCATGCGCTGAAGGACACAGGCTTACAGACCGCACAACTCCCTTCTGACGATTTCACTCGCGCCGTTGCCGTCGCCACCGTGTCCGCTTTGCGGCATCAGCAGGTGCAGGCGCGCCGCGTGAGAAGTGCGCAGCTTGGGGAAGAGGAAGATCCTTCCGGACATGGCGGACATGATGGTCCGTCTTGGAGTCGTGCCGTGAGCGCGAGCGTGCTGTTGGCATGTACGGCGATGTATGCCGTCATCGCCGGTAAGTGCTGTTCGACTTCGATTCGTCATTCGTCAGGTCGTTTCGCGTTGCTGATCAGCGTGGGTGCCCACAACTACCATAGAGCTGTTGGTGGAGGTTGTGGACGTAGTGTTGAATGGGTCAGGCATCGATGAAAAGTTTCTCGGGGTCACCTTATTTGCGCTCGTGCCCAACACGACCGAATTCATGAACGCGGTGTCGTTTGCTATGAACGGCAACATTGCCCTCAGGTACGTCATGACGTTTTTCTGTCAACTGCCAGAATTTTTCTCTTTTTCGTTGGTGAGAGGGTACTGATGAAGAGCACACAGTATGGAAATCGGTTCAGCATACGCCCTTCAAGTTTGCCTTCTACAGATTCCAGCGATGGTCGCCTTCTCGGCATGGTATGACCCTTCTCAGATGGGCAAGGGAGCCGACACTTTTACGTGCGTCATTCTTCTAAAAATCCGGTCCAAATCCTGAAGGACAACCCTTTCCATTTTTGTTGCTTCCCGCATTCAGGTTGATCTTCCCTCGCTGGGACGTGATAGTCATCATTTTATCAATTTTCCTCTTGACGTACACGTACATTGAAGCGAGGGCCAACTATCATCGTGGAAGTATCCTCGTCCTGAGGTTCGTTTTTTTTACCCGTCTCCTAAGCACCCCATCCATGCTGTGAACACACTAACGCGATCATTCTCCCTACAGCTATCTCGTGCTTACGGCCGGATTCTTCTTCGCGCCGCCATATCACCCAGGCAGCGATGGCGAGGAAAGCATTAACACCACCGCCGGACCCATGGTTACAGTGCGCACCCTATCGGAGGCTGTGCGGCTGTTCTGGGTTGCCCCGTAAAGCAAAGTCACCCACGTCTTTGTCCGGACTGTTTCTGCTTCTCCGTTTCGTAACTTATAACTCAACAATCACGACGCCGTTATGCGTTTGACGACTATTTAGCTCCCACCCTCTGTTTACCTGCCCGTATATTTGGATATCTCGTTGAAAGCGTTGTTGCAATATCCTGCATTTTTCTCCTTTTTTTCGCCTCATAATCGAAACACGTTCTCGGAGTGACTTTTGGTTAGGATAAAAATACTGAAATTCATGCAACCACTTGTTAGTGTAGCGCCCGCAGCGCCTCCAACGTTTGTCTGATCTCCTCATAAGTCTGGTTGAGCTTCTCTGGCGGGCTGCCTCCCTGTAACACCCGTTCCGTCTCCGACGACGGATGATGAAAATGCAAGAACTTTTCCAGAAAGTCCCCGTCGAGGAAGCCGTACGCCGCGGCGTCCGCGTCGCCTTTCCTCCACATGCCCGCGGGCGCACGATACTTGGCGTGCGATGCGTGCGCGATCTCGGACACGACCTTGCGCAAGTTGCGCTCGAGCGCGGTCAGGTGAAGCGAGAGCTCGGGGTTCGCTTCGACGACGACGCCGATGCGACCGGAGGAAGTAAAGAAGAGTAGTCGTGACGTCAGGGTTGCTAGGGCGCCCGCCGCGGGTGCGGTGTCGCTTGAAGACAGAGAGCCTGTGAGAGCGACGAAACGAAGACGGATCACAGGTGAGCGAGCGAAAAAGTGCGAGCAAAGCCAGGGGGAAGGGGGAAGGGAGAGTTCGTGTACCTGGGATAAACTTATTTACCACCTCGCCTAGGTTCCAGAAGCCATCGCGTTCCAAAATCGTCTTGTTCTCCACACGTTGAACCGAGTAAGTGAAAAAGTTGCAATCCATCTGTGAGCCGGAGAAAATCAGTAAAAGTACCTTTGAGATAACGGTTGATTTCGTCAAGAAACCATGCTCACATTCGCCCCGATTATCGTATCCCTATCCAGCGATTCGAGCGTGACGGGCCAGAGCGGACCGAAATCCTTTGTGACAGACTTGAGTTGCAAGTCACCACCTTCGGTCTCGACGAGTTCTATGACAGACACTGAGCAGATCGCGTCGCCGACGAACAACCTGGATCCGCTAGCCGCGAGGCTCGTAACCAAGTAGCTGTGATACCAGTGCGCGATCCTTCGGAAGCCCGTGTCGTCAACTTTGTATACGAAGACCTGTCACAGTTCCGGATCTCGCAGAACCCAACGAGGGGAAGAAGCTTACTGCGGGGCCTATGGCCGCGGCCAAGTACCCGTTCACACGAGCTAGGGCATAGACGCAGCCCTTGACATTTATGTCCGAGATTTGCTTCAATTGACGCTTATTGCTCGACAGTTGTGTGTCCAACTTCGCATTGAGAAGGAGTAGGCGACCTTGACTCGGTTCCTTCTCCCCTAATATGTGGATTACCGTACCGATGCATATAGCTGTGTCTCCATCTGATGATGAAATCATCTGAATCGTCGTGATCTCTTCGTCGTTTTGACAGGCGAATTGACAGAGTACTGTTCATGGGACACTCATGGGCCAACTATAGGACCAGTGGAGAGAGAGGGACGTACAGTCAAATGTCTTATCACCCAGCAATTTAAGACTGCTCGTAGGAGATTCCTCTTCTCCCACACGACTAGGTTCGCTTCGACGGCATACCACAGCAAAAGCGCGGAGGTTCGCGTCATAATCCAAACGTCGGGGATTGTCCAATCCTAAAGGAACCTACGACAACAAAGTTCGGCCATCATCTAAGCGAAACGGAGAGGTACTCGCTGTTCGGATGTGCATCTGGTCGAGATCTTGCACCGTTCCAATAAAGCTTCCGGACAGTGTCATCAAGAGCAAAGACGATTGCCAGTGCTGAGAGTTGATCCTCGCACCCGCAAAGACGCTCTGTACACCGGAACGGCATTAACGTAAGTATCCTACATCCGTGACGGGAAAGTTTTACCTTTATCAAGATAGAGGAATGCTGCAAGATTCCTCTCTTCAAGTACAGCAATGCTGCTCTGCTCCCGTTCGCGAACACGACCTTCTTGTCACCCATTTCAAACTGTGTCAACCCCACGGGCTCAGTTCCAAGCGAGAAGACTCGCTTGTCCTGAAATTCGCTCTTCGCAAATGCATATGCCACAAGGGTTCCATCACGCAAACCGATCAGCAGATGAGGCGCGTTGCCAAAGTCATGCAGAAGAAGGGACCGTGGGAGCGCAGGGAGGGAAAGCGAGTTGCCGACAGGTTCCAAAGACCCGTCCGTCGAGGCGAGCGAGAAGAGCTCGACCGTATGGGTTGACCAAAAGCCTACAGCAACATGGAGGGTGAACATTTTGGAAGTATCAAGTGGCGTGCAAGAGAGTGCAGAGACCTCTTCCTGCAAGTCCTTATACCTAGGCGACACCGCGTTAGACGTGCTCTCAAAGGATGAGAAAACTCGAATACCGGAAGATCTGAAATTTATCGTTCTCGTCAAGATTGAGAAGGACAAGACGCTTCCTGCTCAGACCTAGAACAAACTGACTCGGGTTGAGCGCGGCAGCGACAATCGTTCGCTCTGCCCAATCCCCGCCAAGCTTGCCAGGGCTCCATGAAGTCAAAACGCTATGCACTTGCAGCAAACAGTCATATTCTAAAAGGAACACAGCCATTTCCGTTACTTGAACAACAAGCGACGAGTCTTCGTACGACGTTCTTCCTGCGGCATTCCTAAGACGCCTCGCAACGTTTGAGGCCGCAAGAGTGGGGGAAGGGTCAAATCCTGCAGTTTGTAAGGGGATTACAGAGAGACTATCTGGACCATCAAGGCCAAAAAGAACAGTCTCCTGAGAGTTTGTTGCCAAGATGTGAGTGTCAAGTCTACAGGTAGAAATCGTCATGGTCATACTCTGGAACATGGCAGAGTCACATACAAATCGTGAAAGCGGGATCGTAACGGCCAGATTCTGCTAAAGTTCCCCATGTTCTCTATGACAGCACTGCTTCGGAAATCAACGCCGTTCTGGATAATACGTAGGCTGCCGGTGCTCATGCCTCCTGAGGCAGTTACGATACGCGGCTATGCGGATGGTTCTCAGTAAGGACTGAAAGCTATCGACGGAACGAAAATCACCTGTCCACTTCCATCTGTATCGGCCAATACTGCATCAGAAATGGGCCCAACATTCTGCCAGGTGTCGAGGACTTCGATAAAGGTGCCATTCAAACCAAGCACGCGACCTTCGCCTTCTCTATCAGTCGTCCAAGCCCGCCCCTTCCCTTTATTGCCGATCGAGAATGAGCCGGGCTGCAAAGTTAACACATCTGCGGGGATAGGGAGAGTAGGGGTAGTGAAATCAGAGATGGGCGATGTATGTATCCTAACAAGTTGGCTGTCACCGAGATGGGAGCCGATGAACAAAACTTGCGAATCTATATAAGCTATAGCGGTGGGAGGTGACACCTAACAATGAAGGTTTAAGAATGAAATCAGACGGTGTCATAACATGGGTTGTACCTCTCCGAGTGGGATGATTCCGAGAGTGCGCTCAGTTGTAGAATCCAACGAAAGTAGGGCCAAACGGCCATATGAGTCCCCAACACAGAATCTAGTCCCTTCATCATTCGCAGGACCCCATCTGGAATCGGTTAGGAAAAGTGTGGGAAGGTGAGATGAGACATACGCAGTTACTTCATCCCAAGGCCACTCAACGGTAGCCTTCGCCTTTCGCTTCCTGATCTCGCGTCCTTTCTGCTTCTCCTTTGTTTTTCCCTCCGAGGATCGGTCTGTATTCTTCTTCTGACCCTCTGCCGTCCGCAGCCTTCCACGATACTTCTCTTGCCATTCCTCAGAAGAGAGTTCAAAGAGCCGAACCTTCCGTCCGCCGAGTACCAAGACGCCACCAGGGGCTGATTCTTCCGTGCCGTGTAATCGCTGGGGAGGGACTACCACGAGAGACGGAGGTGCGTCAGTTGAGATGAGAGCGGGTGGTAAAATTATTGTTTGTGGCAGGAGCAGAGATGGTTCGAGTGATAACTCGCGCTCCGAGAGAATTAGATCGCGCGCGAGGAGGATAAGGTTCTGGTTGTGGTCGAGATGAAGGATTGCGAGGGAGTGGTTACGAGCACCGACAGGGAGAAACGCCAGGGAGAGAATGTTCAATTCTGATACCCTAGGATCGTTACGTTGGGATGAGGATGCGTTCACGACGTCGACGGCAAAATAAAGACCTCACATGACGTCGAAATCATTCGTATACAACCCATCTTCAAGTTCCACGACCTTGATCTTCCCCGTGTAACAGTTGAGCACGGCGACACTCCCAGAAGGGTCGACCGTGATGGAGTGTAGAAACTCGGACTCGGAAGGACGGGGAAGGTGCTGAGATAGACTCAATGTCTTCAGCGCTTTCAAAAACGGACCACCGGAGGACGGTGTTGAGTAAGAGAAGAAGATAAGTCTGGGGTCAGGGTGATCGGTCAGCAATAACAGGTTGCTCTTGCCATGCTGTTCCAACCGTATCAGCGACGCGTAGTAAGAGATAGGTCAAGTCATTAAGTACCTGTGCTGGAATAGCCCTGACTGTGACGACTCTATCCCATATTTCTGCTCCGCACTCGTAGCGGAGGCCACTCGGCTGTACGGAATATATATCGAGTCTGTCAGACTTTGTGACGACAAGATGAATGAGAGCATGGTCTGAGGTGAGGTGGCATTTGATGGCATCTGTCACTGAAGACGGTGGATGAAAGGTGCTGACGACCCTCATAGTAAGAGGTGGACAGAGAGATCAAACCCGGCCATTGGTGAGTATTATACATCAATCATCCTCGCCATCCTCACTGCCATCTCCTGCCGCTACCCGCATCGTCCCATCTTCATTCATCACCACATCTACCCCATGGCTCTTACCCTCTGGACCTCCATTCGATGTTACGAAATCGGATATCGTCCGATTCCCACCAGTTGACTTCACAGTTCCCTGTACTTTTCTCCGCGCCGGTGGGTCAGACATATCTGGCCATGGTATGATTTCTTGTCATGAGAATGTCATGTCAGTCACTACTGGATTGTATCGACATTAATTCGATTTTCACCTTCCAAAAACAAGAATTCGTCCGCCCTTCGAGTCACAGAGGCTTTTTCAATTGAGGTCTCGTGAGCAGATGCCAGTGCGCGACATGAAGGGAACGGAGAATCGCACCAATATCCCGTTGTTGTACAGTCACCCGTTTCTCGCGATGTGCGATGTGATGGCCAGCCTCGGATAATCTCTTGATAAATTCTTCCGTTGCTAATGATATGAGAAACGCGGCCTCCTTCGCAACTGTAGGTAACTCCTAAGACGACGTCAATGATGATGACTTGCTTGCAAGTAGAGTGCGACGACGAGCGCACCTTATCTGCCTTCATGATTTTTTGCACACGTGAAATGGGTAGCAGGGATTTTCCAGCTTCCCTGGCAAGCGCTGCCGTCGGTTTTGCGGTAGTCCGCACCTTGCCTTTTGATCGGTCAGAGGGCTTGTCCTCTGGTGATGGAGGCTCACCATCGCCCGCTTGATCCACTTCGTCTAGTTCCATACGAACGTCGCTCATTACGTGCGTATGCTCGCCGCGGTTGCTTGCACTGTAAGTGAACGAGTTGGAGACGCGTCTTGGCGCGTCTGTGGCGTCAAATTGAATTGATTGACGCGTCGCGTTCCTGTGCCAGTCCTTGTCTTTCATCTTTATCATCCTCTCGAGAATGGTTTCTTCTCTCTTAGTCGAGGCTCTCAGCTCTCCCACGGACGTATTGCTTTCATTCTACGATACATACGATCGTGAAGCGATCAATGAGTTTCCAAAGGCCGTGGCGAAGCACTTCTCAGATATCTTCAGGACAGATGAGGCGTTGTTGGAGGTGCGTGTCCACACATCCCTCAAGTGGGCTATATCACGGAGGTTACAATCCCAGATACCTCCTCTTACCCCCTCATGTTCCCTGTCCTCATATCGCGATCGGGCCCTCGTCCGCTTCCGCGCCATGGTCCAAGACACCTCTTCATCGCCGGAGATGTACCTGTCAAAGTTAAGAGATGGGAAATGTGGCGGCTGGGGCCTGTCAGATTCTTCTCAAGGTGATGGGGATAACACCGAGTTTGACTATAATGATCTACGAGATTGCATCGTCCTGTGGGCCGTCAGCGTTCCTGGCGAGACGGAGTGGTATCAGTCAGCGTCGAATGGTGACTTAACAGATCAACGTGAGCCGCCTCGCGAGGATTTCCTATATTGTGACTAAAAGGATCACCGTAGATCAACATGCTGAGCCCCTTCGCGCTCATAAATATCCCATCCCGAAAGAGGCCCATTGTGGAGTACAGATCAAGGTCTGCCTGCTTATGCCCTCGTTCAGGCTATCATGTTACCCACCAGAGCAAGCAGATATATGATAGCACTGGAAACGACGTCCCAAAGACTGCAGACGTTCTGAACTTTGTTGGCATCCTGACCCACGAACAGCAAGTGCTCTTATCCACCACACCTGCGCGGTTCTAATCGTCGGAAAGACTCGACACAGTTTCAGATGAACCGATGGTTGTACCGACCCTCCACGTCCTATTCGTCCGCGAGCACCGACTTGACATCTTCGAGGCGCCAAAAGACCCAATGCAACCACATATCCGGGAGGAATTGCTGGAGTGGATTGCAAGCGAAGCTCTCGGGGGTGATCGCGATGCCGCAGAATGGGTTCTGCTTGCTTGTGTTGCGCGGGTGTATGCCTCTCCCAACTTCCCTGGTAGTTACTTGACCGTCATTCATGACCTCTCTCTCCACTCTAGCCAATCTCGCACGCGCTCACTCAACCCGACATCCCTAACCCTCGCACACTTCCCGTCCTCAACATCGTCTTCATCCGCCCTTCCCGCCCTCTCTCACGTCCTTTCTCTCCTTCTCCCTCTACACGTGACGCTTCCGGTCTCCCTCGATCTACTGAATTCTGTACCCTTCTCACCCGAAAGCGTGAACGAGGACTTGCATTCCGGCTACCTTCAGCTTGCGCGTGGTACAACGATGCTC
>Ga0137397_10000026_pt1 | contig 89140 bp, 122 predicted proteins | sample czorhiz116metaG_FD_106658 | JGI IMG/M metagenome (GOLD analysis project Ga0137397, IMG submission 106658) | Vadose zone soil microbial communities from Angelo Coast Range Reserve, California, USA - czorhiz1.16 metaG | ecosystem: Environmental > Terrestrial > Soil > Vadose zone | place: USA... | reverse complement strand
GGTGGGTGGGAGAAGGGTCGGTGGTTCTGGGAAGTCGAGCGGATCCGAGGCAGTTTGACAGTAGCCATTGAGAGCGAACGGTGCGTTTTCCCAGATATGATACGAATAGCTGATTCGAATGCTTTTTTTTGACCAGGACACGAAGTAGTCCTATCCTATGGCGACTACTATTAGAGCTGGAGATACGGGCAGGGGATCTTGACAGGGCAAAAAATGTGTTGTTACAAGCCATCGGAGCGTGCCCGCTGGTTAAAGGTAGGTGTATATTTGCACACATAAATAACAACATTACTAAGCATACTACGAAGACATTTACATGCAAGCGTTTAATCGCCTCCGGACAGCCTTCTCCGCACATGAACTGAAGAGCCTGTGGGAGGCGATGGTTGAGCGGGGTTTGCGGATACGGAGAGGGTTGGAGGAGGTTATTGAGGGGTGGGACGACGGGCAGAGGTCACACGTCAAGGATGAAGAGCCGGATGGGGTCGAGCTGGATGAGATTGAGTACAATTCACGAGAGCTGGCGAGGCTGAAGCCCTATCGTTGATGTTGATGACAATAAGTGACACGTGACATCTGTGACGAGAAATGGAATGCGTGTGACGTGTGACATGGAATTGGGGCTCGGGCGGAAATTGATGGATCACACTCACACGCACACACTCATTCCCTCGCCCGGCTTATATTCTCAATACATCTCTCCCCCTCTCCTTTTTTCTCCTCTCTTCGATTAAGGGGACCCCTAGTCCCCACGCGTTCGTCTTTACGTCCTATGAATCGCATCCCCGCTCTCCCCATCACCGAAGAATGGCCAGATGCTGATTTCGACCTCCCCGACGATGGGCCTCTCCACGCCCTCGACCCAGAGTCGGACAAGGATGATGTCGATTGGGACGTTGAGATGGATCTAGGTGAGACGGGTGGGGCAAGGGCCCGAATTGGTTCTGCCAGCCTCATCGCTCCGTCCGAGCGGACCTTCCCACCACCACACCAGACCATCACTATCCGCCCCCCATTACCACCTACACTCGATGAAGACGATGAAGACGAAGGCGTATCCACCATCAAAATAGATACCCTCCGTCCTAAAGTCGACCCAACCCCTGTCGCTTCCACTACAATCGACGAAGACTTCGAATCCGCATTTGCTCTCCCTTCGGATCTTACAAAATTATCCCTTCGACCACTCTCGCACCAATCATCCAAGAATTCACTCGAATGGGGTGACAAGGACCAGACATCATCATCCTCACAATCCTCGGACACTTATTCCACTTTGGGTTTTGACCAGGGCTTTACTTCCTCTACCTCCACGTCTTTTCCAGAGACAGAAACGGAAGATGACGACGAGGATGAGGGAGAGCTTGAAGGCCTGGTTATTCCTCCTCTGTTCGGGTCGGGCACTTGTGGCAAGCAACTCGCCAAAATCCTGGAGATGAAGAAAAAGGCCCCAGTTGCCGAGTCCACTCCAAAGGTACCGACTCCTGACCCAGAGGACGACATTGAGATAGGTCTTGTTATCGACGATGATGCAGACTTCAGTCCGAGTCGACTGCTTCAAAACACTCAACACGCTCCATCTAAACGCCAGTCTGGTGCAGGGGCCCGTAAGAATAGCATAGCCTCTCGCTCGCCAGCCGTCAAACCTATCACTAAAACACGGACAGAACGCACCAAGTCTCCGATTCCCCCGCCGCCGGCGTCCTCACGCCAGCTTCAGAAAATCAGACTATCACCTTCGCCCCCGCCACGTGCTCAGCCGACACGCGCTCATTCCTATCAAGCGTTGCTCTCCGCTCCTGCTACAAGCAGTAGTTCCTTCCTTGCGGCAAAGTCCGGCAGTTTGCGCGGTCAAAAGTCCCATTCAGGCCTCAAGCCCACCTCACCACCCTCGTCACACAAGCGTCTCACCCGCAAGGCCTCGCTATCCTCGCTGATGGAACTCAGCCAGTCACATGTTTCTGGTACTGAAGCGAATCCATCTTTTGCACCCGCACCTGTACCTTCGGCTCAACTTTCTCGGTATTATGCACCGACCGCGTCCTCACGAGCGAAATCGCACACAAGCTCCACGAGCAGAATGCGTACGCTCGATTATAATGTACCGCCGACCCGCCCCACTACGCCATCTTCAAACCCTATCGCGCTACGGTTAACTATGCCAACGTCGTCCTCTCGTTTGAAAGCGCGCGCCCCCATTTCATCTGTCTTTCCTCCCTCCTCTGCCACCCCTCGCGCAACCTCTCCTACCACTTTCCCACGCCCCCCATCATCGCTCAGTTTACATTCGCGGCCTGGAACCAGCAGCTCAATTGCGTCCACATCCGCTCCAAAGGTGCTCAAGAAACCAAAGCGACAACGATTGTACGGTGATGGCACTGAGCTCGACGCTTTCGACGATTTACCCACGGATCGAGATAAAGAATGTCGATTTCACGTCCAGCCGAAGGGATACGGTAACCGTGTGGGAAGTTCGAGTCGGCCTCAGTGCACTGAGAACAAGGATTCTGGAAAGGTTACGACCCGGAAGAAGTCTACTCGCTCTTTGTCGATGAGCGGTTCAGGTATATTCTTATTCCAATCCACTCCGAGCGCATGCTCATATCCTAGTTTACCAAGGCACAGAAGCGCTTCCTCGCACTCTCAAACGCACAGGAAAAATAGAGCTTCCTCCAAAGTTACCAGTTTCCGACCGTTCCCCACCACGAAAGAAAGTTGCCTCTCCGCTAAATCCTACGCGGCGAAAACCAACCTTAATTCGGAATCTAGGTGGTTCCGGTGCCCCTAAGAGTGCGTCTATCTTTTACCACCTCCGAGTTTCCATTAACAATGAGCTTCAGTGGTCGGAGAGATGAAGTGGAATCCCCAAACACTGCGATGGGAAGGAAATGATCAAGCGCTTCGGGAATTCGATGTGGCTTTGGCGCCAACTCGGCCAGCGCTCATTACACAACTAACGGGATCTTCAGTAGGATCCCCTGCTGGCCCTTTCACATCTGGTGCTCGAAGAGTCGGGAACATGATATTTGATCCTGGCCGTATGTGCTGGATATCAACCCTTTCTCCGGAAGACGAGGAGCCAGACGTCTTCGCCGACCTAGCTGACGACGAGGAGGACACCAGTGTTTGGGAGGCCCAGGGCGGCACTATCCGCGCTGTGCCATCTCGAACTTCGACGGGTCTCGTCTCTGAAACCAGCAGTAGTGCAGCCTCCAGTAGGATTGAATCCCCTGTTTCAACACGCAGCCGCGCGCAAAGTCTATCAGACTCTGGCAGCGAGCGGGGCTCTCGTGCATCGGTGGTGTACGATGTGGATGACACATTTACAGACACTTGCAGGCTCGCAGAAGAGCGGCATCGACAGGAAATGCGTGGTTGGAAGGGCAAATACGATAACCATCTCACTCCCAACAGTCGCTCATATTTATATGAAATTCGCGCATTAGCAACTCGCAAGTATTGAGCTTCTGCCTGAGATCTGGTGCTCACACTTGTATAATGGACCATCATTCGGGCTATTTTATTTGGTCGTTTAATACCCTCGGTACCCTGTATATCAATTTTACTTTTCTTAACAGCTGTTCTTCTGAACAACCCTATACCGGCCACTCTCCTTCATTATCCTCATTCTCATCTCCGTAACCTCCCCTCTTCGTTTCCTCTGTATCTCTTACTCTGGCACATATTTCATCTTTGATTCGACATATGTCAATCCGCACATCACTCCTTAGTACTGATTCCCTCGCCATGTATGGTCTCTGCATAATATGAATCCATCCTTAACAGACACGCACGAAAAGATAGCGTATTTGATTCAAACTTGTCCTTACTATTGATCCAACCTATGAGCAACATCAGCCAACATGCAGGGCATGGCAAGATCACAGCACAGATGCATAACAACCGAGTGGTATTTCCTGTGCTATCCTACACATACCCCTTGAAGCTTTTATCCCCGCGGATGCAGCAAGAAGGCGTAGCGATGGTTTACATGATGACATATGGTGGGGGGCTCGTTGGTGGAGATCGCATATTCCTTTCCATAAACATCGAACAAGACGCACAACTAGTGCTTCTTTCCCAAGTACGTTTCTTAACGTGTACAATCACTCCAGAATGATTATCGAATCACTTCATGCCACAGGGGTCCACAAAGGTGTTTAAGGCCAGACTGGGCGTCAGAGCCGCTGTGCGCACCGCAGCACCCAGTGCACCAAACAACCCTCCGATGACCACGACTACGATGCAGCGCCTAGACGTGTCCGTCGCGGCGGGCGGTGCGCTCTTCCTGCTCCCGGACCCGGTCACCTGCTTCCGCGACGCGAGATACCACCAAACCCAAACCTTTCGCCTCGCGCACGGGGCGTCCGCCGCACTACTCGACTGGTACACGTCCGGCCGCCGCGCGCGCGGAGAAGAGTGGGCGTTCGCGAAGTATTACAGCGCCAACGAGGTGTTCGTCGGCGGCGTGCGCAGCGCGCGCGATGTCGTGTTGCTAGACGGCGGCGCGGGCAATGATGGCGGCGGCAGTGGAACGCGCGGGCTGCCACGGCGTACGCTCGCGGATAGGATGGGCCCATACGCGTGTTATGCGACGCTGTTTCTGTATGGGCCGCTGGTGCAGGGCGTTGTGCGGGAGCTGGAGGGAAGGATGGAGAAGACGAGCGTGTTTCGAGTAAGAGAGCCGCTGGACGTGCTGTGGTCGCTGAGCGGCGTGCATGGGGACGCTAGGGGGCGAGTGGTGCGGGTTGCGGGTAAGGAAACGGAGGATGTGAAGACGTGGGTGTCCGATGCTCTGCGGGGCCTGGTTGACGCCATCGGTGCTGAGGTTTATAGCAAGGCGTTCGTTTAGATAACGACTCTGAGCAATGGACGCTTCATCGCAGACTACGATCACACCCCATAACCAACAACCGTTGGTCACTCGCACCTATCCCTCGGAACCTGAGCTCAATGAGATCATCGTGCGTGCATCTGTGGCCCAGAGAGCCTGGGCTCGCGTCCCGTTGAAGGATCGTCTTGCGATCGGCACAAAGTTTCTGGTCCGTACTCTGCGTTCTTAACGACATATCTCGTAATGGCCGCACGAATGGCTGAGAACGGGACATACATATTATTAGGATGAGTTCCAGAAGATGAGCGACGAAATACCCCTCGAGCTCACCCTGCAGATAGGACGGTACGTATTTCTATTTCCTCACTCGCGTCTACGAACCCTGTTGACTTACGCAATTGTACAGGCCAGTATCCCAGATCGCGGGTGAAACACGCGGTACACTTGAACGAGCCAAGTACATGCTCTCAATTGCCGAGTCCTCTCTGGCGGATGTCAGTCTTCAGGACACTGATAAGCCGGGATTCCGTCGCTTTATTCGTCGTACACCTCTAGGCGTTGTGTTGGTCATTGCACCTTGGAAGTGAGTGACGTTTCCAGAGCTCCATCATTGCAAACATGGATCTCACTGCCGTGCATCAGCTACCCATATCTCACATCTATCAACTCGGTACTGCCGGCAATCATCGCAGGCAACACGGTGCTGCTGAAGCCTTCACCGCAAACTCCTCTTACCGCGGAGCGCTTGGCTCTGGCTCTCGAGCGCGCCGGACTCCCCCAAAACATCATTCATGTCTTGCATTTGTCTCCAACTCTCGCGACCTTCGCCATCCAACACCCTCTCGTGAACTTTGTGTCCTTTACAGGAAGCGTCGTAGGAGGCCGTACGGTAGAGCAGGCGGCGGTAGCGGCCACAGGATTCAAGGGCGTTGCCCTTGAGGTAGGTCCATTATCCTCTCGTGTGAAACATCGGCGGGTAAACGTCGTTCAAAGTTAGGTGGGAAGGATCCCGCTTATGTCAGGCCAGACGCAGATATTGACTACACAGTCACTGAATTGGTGGATGGTGAGGGAGATTCAATGCTTTCACTGGCAGCAACCCTCTCATCTGTCCCCCAGGCGCGTTCTTCAACTCTGGCCAGAGTTGCTGCGCGGTCGAGGTGGGGAACTGTCGGACTTTTGGATTCACGCAGCATGATTCTGACCGGCCACAACAGCGCATCTATGTTCACGAGTCTGTATACGACCTATTCGTTAGTAAATTTGTGGAAAAAATAGCAAAGGTGAGTCTGGTGGTCCATCTACCAATCGCAGATATAATCCTATGTTCCTCAGACCTATAGGCTTGGTGACCCCACCAAGGTGGAGACAAATTTGGGGCCTGTAGTTAATCCTGAACACGCGCAGCGTATCCGAAAGCAGGTGCAGGATGCCAGTTAGTGTGATTGCCTCAGCAGCCGCTGTCCACTAATTGCCGCAAATTTCTGTCACAGTCGAGGCTGGAGCCAAAGCCTTGATCCCCGAAGAATCGTTTGTGACTCCAGAGATGTATAGCTCGTTCATTTGTCAATGAAACGCATCTAATCGAAGGCTGACAGAGGTAAATTGGATGGGACTGCGTACGTTGCGCCACAAGTATTAATCGACGTCAATCACAGTGAGTTCATGCTTGAGGCTACCGCTTGTCATGTTGCGCTGATACATGGGAATCAGCAATGGATGTAATGATGGTCCGTGGCGGCGACAGGCAGAGGAGTAAGCACGGACTGAGAAATTCTCTAGATAGAAACATTTGGACCCATTGTTGGGATCCAGAAGGTAGGCTCTCTTATCGTTGCATTTCGAGAGACCAACGTTGTGTGTTAGGTTTCAAGCGATGAAGAGGCCACACGTCTCATGAATGATTCTCCATATGGACTGACCGCCTCTGTATGGACCAACGCGGAAAAGAATCCTGAATCTCAAGAAGCTTTCCTGAAGCTGGTGGACGAAGTCAACACCGGGACTGTGTTCCTCAACCGGTGAGTAGTAGGTTGCGCAGTCCGGGACGGTGGCTAATGGATATACGTAGGTGCGACAGTTTGGATCCAGCACTCGCCTGGACCGGAGTAAAGAACAGTGGACGTGGAGTAAGTTTGAGTAAATTCGGTGCGTACTTGTGCATAAGTGGGTATACTATTCCTTATCAAGTCCCATCGATCCTAGGTTATGATCAACTCACGCGGGCGAAATCCGTGCACATGAAGATTAAGACCTCATGAACAACTCGTTCGTACAAAAACTGATGCGGTAGGGAGTCCAAGAGAAACGTAGCCATTGCACTCTTGTTTGTAAAAATTTATGATTCGAGGATCATGTAATGAGAGACCATCTGGAAGCTGACTGATCAGTATTCCGGAGGGTGAAGGGTAAGGCGGAATTAAAGAAAGAATCAGGACCCTCTAGCGTATGAGGGCCAGCAATGAGAGTCACCATAGTGAATATGCACTCAGCCTGGTGCACAGCAGAAAAAAACTCATCCTAAGGAGATGAACTAGATCGAACACTCACCTCGACGCATCGACACACAACTTCCAACACGTACGGTCGGTGTCAGTCGGCTGAGAGCTTGTTTGTTGTGCGTGATTATATAAGCTTTCCCACGTCGACTCCATTGACGCCCGATGTGGAGCGGGTTCAGATATCGTGGATGCACATTATGCGCCATGAGGCGGCTCTAGCAACGCTATATAGGATCGTATCCATAACGAAACCAACAGCTGTCGTGAAAGTGAAGGGTGCAATGGAATTGCCGATTAATAAAGTACATGTGTGAATTGAATCGTGGATAGATAAGCGGAACCGTCTAAAGGTATGAAAGCTTAGATAGTTCTATCTTCTAACCTTGCCGATGCAATCCCAGGTGCTGGTGCTGGTGATGGCTCTGCATCGACAGGACTTTCGAGCGGTTGGGGGGCGCTGCGTTCTGAGCCACGATTATCGTCCAGCCACTTGTCCATGTCATCAGCACGACCTACGAAGGGACGCTTGCCAAGGAGGTGAATCATATCCTCGCTGTGGAGATGATGAACAAATGAGGAGAAAATGAATGAGAGACCTGGATCCTACCGAGTGATGACCTCTTTCTCGAGCAGTAGTTTGGCGACTTTCTCTACATCTCCGCGATGTTTACTTAATAGCTCCGTAGTCCTAGCGTGCGCATTGCTTTGAATGAAATTATTTAGTAGCCGGTGAGGGACAGTCGAGGGACTTACGCGATCATCTTCCGCACCTCCGAGTCGAGCATTTCGGCAGTCTTCTCGCTGAATGGCTTGGTCCAACTTTCCCGCGCGCCTTCACGACCGCCGTAGCTGACGGGCCCGATGGTTGTGTTCATGCCATAATTAGCACAGGCCTCAAATGCCATGCGAGTGATCTTCTGAAGGTCGTCTTGTGCACCCGTGGTGATATTCTCCGCACCGAAGAAAATCTCTTCTGAGACACGTCCACCGAGTGTCATGCAGATGCGATCTAGCATTTGAGGGGTTGATAAGAGGTAGCGGTCGGGAGGTAGGTACTGTGCAAAACGTCAGTCACCCGCAGATATCGAGGCAGAAGACTTTTACCTGAGCGTAACCGAGAGCGCCGACACCTCTAGGGATGATGCTGACCTTGAGTAGAGGGTCTGCATGCTCCAAGAACCATCCGCAAACGGCATGACCGGCTTCATGATATGCAACGGTCTTCTTCTCATCGGGGCTGAGAACGCGCGACTTTCGTTCCAAGCCAGCAATCACTCGTTCGATTGCACTTTCGAAGTCTCGCTCCTCCACGGATTCCGAAGTATGGCGCGCAGCATGCAAAGCCGCTTCGTTGCACACATTCGCGATATCCGCACCCGAGAAACCGGGGGTCAACACAGCGAGTTTCTGTGAGAGTGATTCGAGATCTGGCAGCTTCTCGGAGAGTCGTAATGGACCAAGGTGAACCTTGAAAATGCCTTTCCGGCCGGATACGTCTGGACGATCAATCCCAATATGGCGGTCAAAACGACCCGGACGAAGTAATGCGGGATCGAGTACGTCGGGCCTGTTAGTGCCAGCAAGCACAACGATATGCTCGCTTGTACCGAAACCGTCCATCTCGACAAGGAGTTGGTTTAGTGTCGACTCGCGCTCGTCGTTCCCACCCATGCCCGAGTTCTTGCCACGTGATTTGCCGATGGCGTCGATCTCGTCAATGAAGATGATGCAGGGTGCATGCTTCTTCGCGGATGCGAAGAGGTCACGGACGCGCGAGGAGCCGACACCGACAAACATTTCGACGAATTCGGAGCCAGATACAGAGAGGAAAGGAACGCTGGCCTCGCCAGCAGTCGCCTTCGCGAGTAAAGTCTTGCCTGTACCCGGAGGACCAGAGAGGATGGCGCCACGAGGGATCTTTGCTCCCAATTTCTCGTACAAGTGCGGCTCCTTCAAAAACTTGACGAACTCCATGATTTCCTCCTTGGCTTCATCCATGCCAGCGACGTCCTTGAACTTAACGCGGACGTCCGTGTCCTTGTTGAACAAACGTGCCCTGCTCTTCCCGATGCTGAATATACCGCCGGGACCTCCACCGGCGGCGCCTCCTGCACGACGGGACATGTACAGCAGGAGCCCTGCAAAGAAAATAGTTGGGGCAAAGTTGAGTGCCGTGGCCAGCGCAGAAATCTCGTCGTGGTAGGCGACCGGTATTCGTTCGTGTGAGGGGATCCCGAGTTCCTTCTGTGCCTCGTCTAATTTGCGTTCAAATGCCTCTACGGAGCCTATCGAGAAATAATACTCTCCGCCAGACAATGCTGCGGCGGGATACATCTGGCCAGTGGCATTTGAATGCAATTTGACGCGAACCTTCTGCCGATTGACGACAACGAGCTTATCCACAAGACCCTTGTCAAGAAAAGCAGTCCTGAATTCCTGCCAGGTGATTTCGCGCGAGGACCCTGATGCAGAACCTGATATTGCATAGTAGAGGGCTGCGGCAGAAGCAAGGATGGCCAGCTGATTGAGGTTGAATCCACCACCAGGGCCACCTTGCTGTGGAGATTTACGATCACCACCGTCGGAATTTTCTTTTTGTGACGACTGCCTCTGTTGCTTTTGTTGCTGGTGATAGCGCTTGAAGAACCCTTCGAGGCTGCTAAGGTCGGGCTTCTGCTGAGTAGAGTCTTTGTGTGATGCGTCCTCTGATGTCTTGCTGTCGTTTTTCGGGTGTGAGTCGGAGGGGGTAGTAAGGTTACGAGTGGGAAGGTGAAGATTGATAGAAGTTATCGACGGGCTGATACGGGTGATTCGACGGCGAACGAGACGAGCGGCGTTGGCATTTGCACGAGAAAGCATCGCTCGGTCTTGCCCGTCGTCGTCGTCGGTCAACGCAAGTGGCAGTGATTCATCGGCCCGAAACACATGATTACGTCGGAGATTCGATATTGCCGAATCTCCGACGTAATTCTGTGTTTTCGGCCCGGGCCGATGAATCACGTAGGTTTGAAGGAAGGGGGGATGGTTTCTTGACCACGAATACCCTCGGACCAACGACGACGCCATATCCGATACACTTATTTCATTCATCAACTTCAAACGCACAACAGAATGTCTCTCGGTCGATGAGTAATAATCCCTTCCCATCAGGCGCCCAGCGCACGTCTCGAGCATCAAATTTTTCTAAAACAAAAAGAAATGAGAAAAAAGACATATCAGTTTGAAAACGTGGCTAATGGTGCGGGGGGATATTAAACGCACTTGCGGGAATGCCCACGCATTCAGCCATCTCCTCCTCGGAACCACCTTCTCCAATCCATTCCTCGCTCCACAGATACATCGCTTGTCCACCGCAACTTAAGACAAGCCTCCCTTGACGTACTGGGTTCCAGTGCGCGTGCATGACTGCTAACGAATGCATCAACACGCTACGCAGGCGTGGCGAGAACGCCTCTCCTGGCCCAGGAAACGCAAACAAATGTACGGCTGTCGGTACACTCTCTATATCCGTTTGATCGTGAATCAGTTGATCCAAAGTTTTTGAAAAAGGTGTATCGTTCTCACCAAAGCGACCAAGCAAAACCGTCCCAGTTTTATTAAATTCGAGCTGTACGGTGCCACTTTTGGGGTATAGCTTAGAGTTATCTACCCGGTTTGCGTTCAGTGGGTGGGGACCTTGCAGCTTCTCATCTGACATAAAGCAGTTTGATTTGGGCCAAGACTCGATTGCCCGTTAAGGACGTACAAGATAAGAAGCCACGCCCTTCTGTTGCCTCCAGCCAGTTCGAAGGTTCCCGCCAGATTGTCTAACACGAGACATCGCAGAGAATTTGACGATACGAAACGGCGTTCTTACCACATTAGCTGGTATCTTCGTGCCCAGCTCAAGTGTGGCTACACACGACCATGTCAACTGTTCCAGTATGTGGATCTGTCACGTCGGTGAGAACGTGAGAACGCGTTCGAATAGTCGAGGTTTGTAGAAACCTTATTATCCCAGCCGCTTACCACCAGGAACATGCCTGATGGATGCCATACCACATTTCGAATGCCAAATCCCGGGTCTGGCTCAGGCTTGAAGCTGCCCAGTACATCGCCTGTTAGGGACAAAATGAACAGCCTATACTGTTATGAGATCTTAAACGACAAGCACTCGTTCATCCCGTCGGCGTGACAAACCTCCAGGGGACCTTCCCAAACAGCGATATGATTCCCGCGTGGAGACAACGCCAGGGAGCTCATAGAAGATGTTGGCAAGGAGAAATGCTTTATTTTTGTTATTATTCTCGTTGAAAGAAGGATTGAGTTACATGACAAACTTACTCTTGCTATACTAAATGAATTGGTGGCATCATAAATGCCAATCGTATCTTTTGATTTATGACGCTCAGCAAGGACGAAGTACCGTCCGTCTTGCCGAAATGCGTAACCTTTCCTAATAGTGAACAGGCCGAAGAATGGCCAGATATACGTGCGCACGCACCTTTATCAGGGTGCAGGGGATACTGAATGTACGTTGCTACACCTGCGACAAGGGACCACACAGTTACACGAAGCTGCACTGAGCAGTAAGCGCGCAGGAGCGGAAGGAAACACACAGAATATAATGAAGCTTATGTATGACTCACTCCCCACTCCGAGAAACATAGTACGTGACGTCCATCAGGCGCCCACTCGGCCCTGATGAGGCCCTCAGCCCCGGTCTCTATATGGGCTGACCATCCCTCATCCCGCATACGGAATACGTACACGGAGCCAAACTTGGCACAAGCAGCGAAGACATATTCAGAATCAGGAGACCAGTCAATGTGAGTAATGGCGGTTTGAGTGATTTCATCTGCACTTGGACCAGGCCTAAGAGGGCGCGAGGATGCAGGAGCGATTGCTGCGGCAGTGGGAGATGGCAAGGAGGGAGCAGAGGGTACCTGCCATGATCGCGAAACATGAAATGTGTCAGCACGACGGACGACGAGGCGATCGGCAACGGCAGTGAGGATGAAGTGTGCACCCGGACTAAAAGCAACGAGACCGCCTGACTGCCTGTAAATTTCTGTGAAGTCCATGGAGGTTGGGAAGTACGGCAGTGGGTTTGATCGATAAGCCGGTTCCTGGTTACGTCAGGTCAGGTGGGTGAACTTGGTTTGAATTGAATTGACCCACACACGGTTCTACTCACGTCACATTGGATGACCTAGCTCAGCCCCGAAATTCATTCCTATATATTCTCGACTCTCCTCAAGAACTGATGGGCATCTCAACCACTTCTCATGTCCTCCTCACGGCCCCTCAGCCAGGCTTCTACCGCAACCGCGAGTGCGGGCCCTTCTGCGGAGAAGAGGGATAGTAGCGCGCCCCTTCATCCCATAGACGAGAAACTTGACCCCTGGCTCGTATCCTTTGGCCCCGATGACCCCGAAAATCCTCTGGTACGCGGCGCTTTTCCCACTTGTTTGTCGCCCCTCCGAGTCCCCCTTTCTCAACGACTTGATAGAACTGGCCCAGATGGAAACGGTGGTACATGACTGTGCTTGGAGGGATTTTGGTTCTTAATTCGTCCGTGCAGCCCATTCCTGGAATTGGTTGCCGCTTCACCAATATATACTCTCAGAACCTTCTCTAGCTCTGCTCCGTCGGGCGTGGTCTCATTGATGATGGAGCGATTTGGTTTTGGTGACGAGGTCGCAACCCTCACCCTATCTTTGTTCATTGCCGGATACTGTCTCGGTCCCCTTGTTTGGGGACCCTTATCTGAAGACGTGAGTTGCTTTCAATTATCTCCGCCGCTGGTATGCACTTAATTCGTCCTCTAGGTTGGTCGGCGTCCAGTCTTCCTAATAACGCTCTTGTTCAGCACGGTACTTGTCTACCATGCCTTTACTCATTTCACTCCTCATCATAGCCTGTATTGTCTCAGGGTTTTCAAATCGGCTGCGCCCTCTCGCAAAATACTGCCTCCATTTTAGTGTTTCGATTCCTAGCGGGCACTTTTGCCGCTGCTCCTCTAACGAATAGTGGGTATGTGGTTTTGACATACACATAACAGCTCTCCCTAATCTCGCTTTCACTAGCGCCCTCGTGGGCGATATATGGGACGCCAAGACCCGTGGGAAAGCGATGCTACTTTTCGCCGTATCACCCTTCGCAGGTCCGGCTCTTGGTCCCCTGGTTTCTGGTTGGATAGCGGTTGGCGGTGCATCCTGGAGGTGGATTTTCTGGGTGCTTACGATGTTTGTCAGTCAATTGGTCATTGTTACATTGCTGAGAACTGACGGTCTGTTTTTTAGGCCGGCGCCTGCTTAGTCCTCCTCTTCTTTACCTTGCCCGAAACCTATGTGCCTGTCCTTCTTGTCAGAAAAGCCCAGCGATTGAGGAAAGAGACCGGAGATAGCCGATACTACGCACCCAAGGAAGTAAACAAACCCAGTATGGGCCAACGGCTTTACAACATTCTTGCGATGCCCTTTAAGATTCTGTTCCTTGAACCCATGCTCATTGCAATTGTTGTATATCAGAGCGTAAGCAGCCGTTCATCGCCTTCCTTTCATGACTCCTGGCTGACCCACCTTAGTTTCTGTATGGCTGCATCTATCTCCTGTTTGAAGCGTTCCCTATCGTGTTCACACAAGGACATAACCTGAATCCTGGCGTATCTGGTTTGATGTACCTTCCCGTCTCTATGGGAGGTGTCGTTGGCGTGTTACTAGTAAGTTTACCTACCGCCAGGTTTTCGTTTAACTGATGACTGGCATTTGTACCAGTATTTAGTTTTTTATAATCCCCGGTACGACCGGTATGTAGAGGAGTACGCCCCCGCTGCGGTCCCACCGGAAGCACGTCTCGAAGTTACGATGCTTGCAGCCCCCTTGTTTGCAATCTCTTTCTTCTGGTTCGGATGGACATCGTACCCTTCTATTTCCTTATGGTCTCCTCTCCTTGCTGGAGGTTTGATGGGCTTTTCCATCTTCCTGATATTCGTGAGTACCTCGTCATATCTCCCGTTTCTGCCGACCGATGTCGCCGTCCCAGCTATCCTTGATCAACTATACAGTGGATGCGTATCTCTTTGCAGCAGCGTCTGCGTTGGCGGCCAGTACTGTATCACGTAGCATTTTCGGGGCTGCCTTTCCCGTGTGTATATTCCACACCTTTCCCGGCTTGTACTCATCTACTTTGTAGCTCTTCGCACGACAGATGTTCGATTCCTTGAATCCTCGGTGGGCATCTACCGTTCTCGGGATTGTTGCGGCTGTCATGATTCCTATCCCTATCATCCTCCGGCGGTATGGTCATTATTTGCGCTCGAGGTCCAGGTTCGCACCGACTGTGGCACCTGCCAAACCACAAAATTCCGCGGTATGAATCGAAAAGCGATTACCCACCAGTTTGCAGCAGGACGCGGTTGTGCTGGACTACTGTTATCACGATGGGTACCCCCGACTTGATACTATCATACGGACACATGTAGATGATAAGGATCATACGAACAGTCGACTCTTCCAGTATATCCCATATGATAGAATCTTATACCGTCCATTTTGAGGGGTTTGTAGTGTGTACATGACTTTATACTATTTTCGTATCGGAATAAGTTATTCTGTTCGCATCTCTTTCCAAACCACGAATTTGGTACGGTTTGATAGCTCTCGAGGTACGTATTTTTATGTGTTCACAACGTTCATACGTCCAAGGGTGGTGTTCAGGTTACAGAATGCAATCGATAGATCCTAAGAAGCCTCAGAACCTTAACTCCGCAAAGATTGACTGGTCTAAGGTCGACAACCCAGAGTTTGTTTTCCAACGTTTCTCAAGTCGACGATCCGTTGTGTACGGAACGAAAGGTGTTATTTCTTCACCTAACCCATTAGCTACAGAGGCAGGGTTGTGGATACTGAGGCAGGGCGGGAATGCAGGTATGGCAAAACTCTATGGTGCCGTCGTTTGAGTCAGGCTACCCAGTTTGGCGTACTGACCGAAGACAACCGTGCAGTGGACACAGCCGTCGCTGTCTCCGCGGCGCTGAACGTAACTGAACCGGGCTGGTGCGGGATTGGCGGGTTCGTCGGCGATCTTGGTTATAAATGACGATTGCACTGCACAATTAGCTCTAACGGTGATCTTATTATAGTGATGCCTTCTGTCTCTTCTACGATGCCAAGACAAGAATCGTCAAAGCGCTGAATGGCTCCGGCCGCGCGCCAGAGAAGTTAAGCATCGAATATCTGCGTTCTCTAGGTATCACCGAATGTATCGCGACAACGGATCTTAACTCGGTAACGGTGCCCGGTTCGTCGGATGCCACAGCATATAAGATATGTATGGACTTTTTTGATCTGATACCGAATGCAGGCGCCGCCGCCGCTTGGGTTGACAGCGTAGAAGCGTTCGGAAGTGGGAAGATGAGCATGGCAGAAATCCTAAAGCCATCGATCAGTCTCGCCGAAGAAGGGTACAAATACTATCGCTTTTGTCATCCTCACCTCTTGAAATTGGTGTTGCTAACCATGCTTGGCTGTCAATAACAGGGTTCCTATATCGGAAATCCACAGCTTTACGGTTCGGGTCATCACCCGATTCTGTTCCAGACAAACATTGCTGAGGAATGACACAGTGGCGACGCTCCGAGGATCTTTTGAAAAATGCCTCGCCCGATGGTCACGAGATGCTTCTCAACGGAAAAGCGCCTCTCCCTGGCCAGATTATGAAGTTCCCAAATCTAGCCAAGACTTTTCGAGCTCTTGCGGAGCAAGGCAAAAGTGGTTTCTACAAGGGGAGAATTGCTGAAGCCATTGTGGAGGTCATCAAGAGCAAGGGTGGCGTGATGGAACTTGAGGACCTTGCAAAGCACGCCAGCTCGTTCGTTGAACCTATCAAGTACACATATGGCGGAGAAGTCACAGTACATCAGGTGAGACCAACATATCTGCACAAACAACTAGTCTACATGATAGACGTCATGTAGTGCCCGCCGAACGGCCAAGGTATGTACAGACGAGGTTCGGTCTGGAGTGGATTTTTATGCCTCTGACACTGGCAGGGATCACAACTCTGTTGGCACTAGGAATTCTGGAGAGTATCCAAGAACAAGGTCTCATCGGCAACCTCCTAGACATGGAACATAACTCCGCTGAATACCTTCACACGCTGATCGAGGCTTTGAGGTTTAGTTCTTCGTCCCTCTGCATCAAATCCGAGCCCTTGCTTATTCCGATCCAAAATTTGAAGGCTCGCCTTTGCAGGTGATTCTCCGTCGTCATACTGGTTGACTTGTTTATTCTACTAGTGTGACCCCAGACAGTCAGCACTATGTCACTGATCCTGACGTAGAATACATCCCAGTCAAGGAACTTCTTGATAAAGTTTAGTGAAATCCCAGAGACCGACCCGGGTGGACCTGACGATTGAATGACTGCAGGATTATCTCGCCTCTAGGGCCGCTCTGTTTGATCCAAAGAAAGCTAATCCCAAGGTTATCCGCGTAGGTTTCACATGCCAGTGATATAATGATATTTGGCTCACTCACCAACTCAAATCCCTATACAGGGTAGCCCAGTCCAATCCTCCGACACGGTATATTTCTCTGGTACGTGCTTCGAGAGTTAATCCCGCTCTGAATGGACTCACATTCGCCACAGTTACCGATCAGTGGGGAAATGCGTGCAGCTTCATCCAGAGTACTTATACTGGTGTGTCTATCATCTTTCTGGCAGAGCCTTGGATTAACAGCTGCGCTCGTCAGATTTCGGTACTGGAGGTGCGGAGCTGAATGATCTAAACTTGAGCAAAAAAAGCAAATACGCCCGCAGCCATACCGAAGGGGTGCGGCTTCACTCTACAGGCTCGTGGCGCGGCGTTCTCCCTCAAAGAAGGCCACCCGAACGCTCTCGAGGTGACAGTGCCACGATTTAACTTGCCATGGGCTGATCTCTTTTTCTCAGGGGGGCAAACGTCCATACCATACAATAATACCGGCCCTTGCGACGCGTGGCGACGACCTTTTCCTGACATACGGGGTGATGGGGGCCTTCATGCAAGTAGGTTCTCAACGTTCTGTTGTTTGACACCTGGATCTGAGCGGCAGCTATATAGCCTCAGGGGCAAGTTCAGGTACTACTGAACATCTTGCGAGGTTTCGGTCCACAGGCTGCTCTCGATGCACCGCGGTTTTGCATATCACCGGGCATTCCAAACGCCGTCGTGACTAATGCTGGCCACGCAGGCGACATAAATAGTGAGGTGTATTTCGAAGACGGTATATCGCCAGAAATAGTGGAACAGCTCAAAGGTAGTTGGCCTCACCCAAGATTTCTATTTTTAACTCAGCCGCATAATAATCAGCCATGGGACATGATGCCCGCATCCTCTCAGGATTCTCCAGAGGTGTGTTTGGGCGTGGACAAGCAATTCAATCGATTAGAGACCAATCTGGCAAAACGGTGTGGGCAGCTGGATCTGACCCCCGTGCGGATGGGCATGCCGCTCCACAGATATAGTATGCTTCATGGGGTGAGGGGGTCAACATAAAAGCTCTATTAGGTATATCATGAGGGTTCATCTCTGGCGTGTAACTGTAGATACTTAATCGTCAGTTCTATTATCTACATTCTCTTCTGGCGCTCAGCACCGACTGCAAGAAGCCGACAAGATGAGGATATTTTACTTCCGAAGAGGGATAAATGACTGACTCATCTGGCTTGACCGGTATGCCCGGAGATTCTTGGATTGGTCAGGGCCACTTACATGGCCCCATCCAGCAAAAGGTACTACGATGGCAGTCAGATTGTCAGAACTACTCATTTCCTCGGCAAATGATAGAATGCGGTTCGCGGCATGCTTCGGACTCGTTGCTCCACGCGCAAGATCCACTATCTCTTGGTCCGACACGACCGAAGAGATTCCATCAGAAACGAGAACCATAAAGGCCCATTGAGAACCTATGGGGCAGATGTCAAATGCCATAGTCCCCAAGATGAGCTTGCTCTGCTGACTTTCAATAAGCATGGTTTTGACCTCAGGCTCCGCCGTAACGCCCCAAGACTTCCATTTCAAATCTCCCAGGCCGTGGGGTAATGAGCGCATGTCGAGACGGGATGTAAGCGAGAAGTCGGACATACCTCCGTGTATTTTCGAGGGCGCCCATCCACCTTATGGGAGATCAACATCACGCGTTCCGTGGCAGAGAGCAGACGCACCGGGCATCTCCAAATGAGTCAGCAATATATCCTGTGCCTATCATTTGCCTTAAGCGAATCGACTCGACTCGACCTTCGGCACAGTGATTCTCAGTCATTGCATGGGCAGTCCCGTTCGTAGAGCAGAGTATTATCCGAGTATCACTTCCACTTTTCAGCGAAGATGAGGGTAATGACAAAGAAACACATACCCGACGTGTGCAACAGTCACGGCCATCCTTTGCGCCAAAAAGAAGGGGGTTGAAGGACTATCCAAGGAATGAAGGATAGCAATAGAGGCGGTTGATCCGCACACTTTGGCGGCAGCTTCTGCTTCTAGGTTTCTGTCTACCTGCCACGGTAACAATCTAGCTCCCCTTCAAGCGAACAACTATCCGTGGGTGAGTACGCACCTGGAAGAACGTGAGGGTAGCCCTCGCATGCAAGTCCATTTCCCCGCCATCCCGAAAAGGATTAATCCAAGAGGAGAGTAGACCACCCTTAAAGCGCTTGAAATATCCTCCGTATTCCTTGATGTATTCATACATTTCAGGGATATGAGACTTGTCGACTGATTCCAAGAGGCCATGCAACTCTTGGCGCAGATACTGTGACACGGTTGAACCGCCATGCCTTCATTCCATGAGTGATGGGCGCGTATTCTTAGGACTGACGCGACTCACCCATCATAGATACCTACAAATACTGCCTGTCTGGAGAATGGATGACCGACGCTTTCCGGATCCCAGTCGATACCGAGATGCCTGGACACGGTCAAGCGTAGTTCCTCGGGATTTAACGAAAGTGTGGCGAAAGAATGGAAATCCTCTTGGTAGCTTAGGGGCCGTTTGTCAGAGCCGAGTTTTTGGTATGGATGGACCTCAAACTTACGCTCGCTCTCCACGAGAATTTGCGATACCAATCACCTTGGGGGATGATAGAGGGACGCGTACGGTGCCACCTAGACCCCTGGTAAGCAGTGAAGACAGCTGCTAAGCGGGATCCGTCACCTGGGGTTGCATAGCGCACGTAATCATGATAAAGTGCTTGGCGGGGACACAAGAAAAGCGAGCGAGGACGCCAGGGACGAAAGAGTGAAAAGGCCATTCACGCACAGCTTTTCGAGGACGTCATCACTTTTACGGAATGAACGGCCGGTTCGATAACACTAAGAGGATACCGTATAATAGATTACTTGTGCTAGACACAATAAACTTAGAGTGCATTCGAACTGGCAGCGAGGCAATATCTCGCATGAGATCTCTATCTGGGGGGTGGCAGATGGCATTTTCGCAGTTTCTACAACAAAATAGAATGATTGAGTGTGACAACATTTGTTGGTGCATCACGCGAGTAACACGCGCTGTCACACACGCAGCAATAATATCCGATAGGTTATGCCTTGTTTTTGGTGAGAGTTTTCACTGGTTTCAGGCGCACTCACTGTCACTGGCTGATATGAATATATCACGATGTCAATATTAATGTCTTTCAGTATCTCGTGCTCGTTGACCGATTTCGGTTTTCATACACTGCCATTGCCATACTGTCCCTTTCATGTTACCGAAACATTCCAGCTTGAGAACACGTCATTGACACTCTCGGAGTCTCGGAGTTTGGGTATATGCGTGTAAATTTTTTTACACGCCCTGCTCGTTGACAGTTGGAGAGAACAGGCCTACACAAGCCCATAATATTAACACCAGCTTCCCAGTCCCTCAAACTAGGACAACAATGGTAAAATCCTCCCAGATCAGGTTGCGGCACATCATTGGAAATCCTGATCCATCAAGTTGAAGAGATGCTACACGATTCTCAAAAGTGCAACACCGGAACCTAATATTACTATATTGTATTCTGTTGGTTCGCGCCTCCACTTCGTTCCTGAGAAATACAGCGCCGAACCGCTTAATGACCATGTGCCTCTATCAACTCGTTTGGGAACTTGCGGAAAGAACATCCGATGACAGAATACTGGGACACATCACTGCCCCCTCTAGCGTTTCGTAAGTGTAATGTCACTGATGCTGAATATTTAAACTCGTCGACTGGTCGAGAACCAGGTGCTTCTTCGTCCACCCGTTCGCCCCCCTCCTTGAAATGTCGACTACAGATGTCCAGCTCTCATTCGGACGCCGCCTTGGCGTTTTCATCCTAGCTGAGATCTCTGCGGTTTCAGCTTCCTCCGTAATCCTCCTTCTGGGCTATATCGCGGTGCGTTGCCCAGAATCTGGTCGCTTGATCGACATGCCTAAACACCAGCCCTCAATAGTATAGCACGGTCACCGTTCGCCAAGGCGCGAGGCGTCGGTGGAGATTAGAATCCCCAGTCCATCTCTTTCTCCTCAACCAACTGGTTTGTGACTTGCTTCAGGCGCTTGGTAAGTGATACCTTGATGCGTAAGGCAACGCTGATGTACAGTACGCAAGGTGGACTGATGAACTTGAAATGGGTGATGGACGGGGTGAGCGATCATAGTCCCCGCTTTTCGTTGCGTCTACCAACATCTCAATTGGTGCACCCAGACCGTACATCATGGGGCGTTCTGCACAACACAAGGTATGCACGCCGCTGTTCCCAAGGGAATCCCATGTGTAAACATGCGCCATTGTAGGTCTCATCAAGCAACTTGCTGATGTGGGGACCGCTCTCTCGTGAGTGTTCGCGTACTAGTAGCTCGACACCTACGGGGGCTGACATCGAGTGCCGTATTCAGGGCAGGAGTAAGTTCCGTCAGGAATCATTCCTTTTTACAGATCGTGACTCGGACATGTAGAACGTTGCTATCTTCACGTTCAGCACCCTCATATTCCGGCTTCGACGGGATACAAATATGTCTCGTGCTGCGCTCATCGTTGCCTGCATTTGGTTTGCCATCATCCTCAACGTGGCCATCAACATTGGTATCAATGGAGCCTCACGCTTTTATGGGCCTGCAGGGCCTTGTAAGCCTAATTATTTCATTCTTGGAAGTAGAAACTGATTCTTTTTTAGGGTGTTGGATAACGGGGGAATTTTACGTCCAAAGGACGGTTGCCGATTTCCTGTGGATGTGGATCTCGGCATTTTCAAGCTTGTTGGCGTACATAGCCGTCTTCCTCGTGCTCGGAGGTTACATTGTTGTGGAAGGATGGCGCGTTCGATGGACGTATGGACAAGAACATCCAGTCATTCCCCAGTCTCACGCTCTTGCCTATAAAATGCTTGCGTGAGAATGACCAGTCCTTCGTCCTACATTTTCATGTTTACTGATATCGTTCACAGTTACCCAATCATTTATATCATCACGGCAAGTTTCTCTGACTTCTTGACTTGCAGGACAGCTCACTTCTGTCCTCCAGGTGCTTCCCTTAGCTGCTGCACGCTACAACGACTTCGCTAAGGACGACACACCTTTCGGCGTCGTCGTGCTCGCTGATGGATTTTACTTGTCATCCGGGTTTCTCAACGTCCTTCTTTATCGGTATACACGCCCCTACCTTCTACCTCACCGCATCGACAGTCTCGACGACCAGTCGATCGTGCTTCACCACGAAATGACAAGTGATCCGAGCCACCTTCCTGGATCTGTTGTCGTTGGTAATAACCGCCACGCACTGGGGGAGGCCTCGGAAGGCAGGTCAAGGGACCTGGGACTGTTACACGAGTCCTCGAATGTTGGATACCACCGGGATGGGAGTGACAGAACAATGACACCCTCTGGTCGCGACGATCGGGCTTCGGATGATAAATTGGGTGAAAAGGGTGCTAGTAATATATACGACGTCATATAGTTACCCTTTCTTTCTGATAATAATACGTCTCGATGGCCCGGGCCGCCTGCACCGGCATCACATTTGTTAGGCGTTCCAGGTCCACAACTGGCATACGCTACAGTCACGGTATGGGTGGAACCCAGTCAACTCATAAGATAACAGCCCAGGATCGCGCTATTCTCGAGTATGCGTAACGCCCCCTTCTTCTTTATGCTTCTCCTAGTTGATTTGCCCTCTCAAGTCTCAAAATCCAGCGCGACAAAGTGAAGCAGTATCAGAAGAAGGTGGGTGCTGCCCTCCTTCGCTCAACGGAAGGGACAGACGGTTGGCAGCTTATTCGCTTCACCACTTTCTCAGATCCAAGTTATCCTGGACCGTGAACATGAAATTGCGAGGCAGCAGCTGGCTGCGGGTCATAAGGACCGCGCGCTAGTTGCACTCCGGAAGCGCAAGTATCAGGAAGGCTTACTTGTGAAAACAGATGGTCAACTGGAGAATTTGGAACAGGTGGTTTGTACCCCTGCTTTGCCTTCAGATGCCTTCCCTCCCGTGTCTCGAGCTTACCGACCTGCGGTTGTGTAGGTCTCGACAATCGAGTTCTCTGTCGTCCAGGTCTCCGTGTTACATGGCCTCAAACAGGGAAACGAGGTTCTCAAGGAAATCCACAAGGAATTGAACGTAGAGAGCGTGGAGAAGTTGCTGGAGGAAACCGCAGAAGCAAGGGCGTATCAGAAAGTGTGTTTATTCCTGTCCCCACTCATAATCACTTCTGAAATATGTTATCTTAGGAAATCGACAACATGCTTATGAACAGCCTTTCCTTGGATGAAGAAGAGGCAGTTCAGGCAGAGCTGAAGGCATTACAACAAGAAACGGTGAGCTCCGCATGTTTGAGTTCCTCGTCGTCAAATGCTCATTAATCCTCTCAATTACGTGCCCAGGGCAACGCGGAAACACCATTCACACTCCCAGACGCACCTACAACAGTACCTATATCTTCAGAAGAAGGTAAGACGCTTTGCATTTGGCCAGTTACCCCGCTGACCATTTTATCAGAAAGAAACACAATACCCGAGGAGGAGAGGGCAACAGAGCGCGTTGCAATACCTGCTTAGCCCAGGGCATTGTACAAGCGCGAATATCACATCTTAGAAGGTCGTATTATACTAATAGCTGAAACTGTTGGGAACGGCAAGATATCAGAAGTTCTCGAACTCCCCGAACCCTAATTTCCTCTTCTTAGGGTGCTCGTGCTCTACTGTTGCCGCAGCAATTTGTGCTGACCTCTTCTGGTTGAGGTATTTCCCCACGCCACCCAATCCTGATTCTCCTCTGGCTGTACTGATGGCACTCTCTGTGCCGAGCTTGACTCCAAACCAATTTATCCCGTCGCTGGGTTTCTTTTCCGCCGTTGTTGGCTGGTTACTAGCAGCGCTCTGCGCTTCCGCTTTCTTTGCGAGTTTCTTCGCCAGCCTTACTTTGTAGTCTTCGAAAGGATCTTGATAGCTGTGTAACCTTAGCGATGAACACCGTTGAGGGGACTCTGACACATACATCTCAACCTCAGTAATTTTGACAGGTTTCACCGGCCGCTCTGTCCCATCTTTACGTGGGAGTTTTTCAAGTGTGTCTAGGACATCCTCACCGCCCACGAGCTTGCCAAAAACTGTGTGCTTCTTATCAAGATTGGGGGTGGTCTTGAATGTGATATAGAACTGCGATCTGTAAAGGCTCGCATATCATGCCTCGCAGAGTAAAAGCAAGTAGAACTAACCCGTTCGTGTTTGCACCTTTATTAGCCATCGCAACCACCCCGCGACTGTCATGTCGTGCGGCTCCCTTTAAGTCATACTCGTCACGGAATGGTGTACCCCAGTAAGATTGACCACCTGTACCCGTACCAGTAGGGTCACCTGTTTGCACCTACACAAGGTTACTTATTGCGAAACGCGGTGCAAGTGGAACTGGTACCATAAACCCAGGAACCAGGCGGTGGAATAAGCAATCATTATACTTTCCCTGACGGGCAAGCATCAAGAAATTGTAACAAGTTTTTGGTGCCTGAAACGTAGTCATATTTCAGAGGCGAACATAGTAACACACGGAGACCACATACCTTTTCGCAGAATAATTCCAAGTTCAAGCCGCCCCCCAAGCTTGTCACCACTCGGACATATGCTCGACGCTTCCCGACGTCCTTCTCCTTACCCTTCCCTTTCACAGGTTTCTGAATGCTTTCGAACATCACTTCCTCCTAAGCTGATGATGAGACAGGTAATGACGACGGTGTCGGGTAGACGGACCTCATCCCAGACCAACCTAGCCGTAGCTGTTTGTGGATCAACAGACGTGGACGTCAGTGAAGCGCCGGGCGCCCCGGACGAGTATGGGGATATGTTCCCTGAGCCCGGGGGATTAGCAGAGAGTAAGGGGGAAAGTGACGAAACGGACAAGGCACAGCTTCTTTCTGAGTAGCGGATACGGGTCCCGTGGCTACTGGTTTTGCAAGAGCAACGACTTTTTCTTTTTGGGTTGCTGAAGGCTTTACAGTAGAAACGGAGGCAGACGGAATTCCGTGAGGATTCTGGAGTGTGATCACATCCTCTCTGAGACCATGTGAGAAGTCGCCTTGCGTAACATGTAGAACGTACTTCTTGAAGCGCACGTCATTGACGAGATCAACACCACCCTCGATACTACCCGCTAAAAAGACATTTCCTGTAGTCGCGATAGCGACAATATGGGAGTGCTCGTTGAAGGGTTTGAACGAGATACAATCATGATATTCTCCTGAAGCTTTGCGCGCGTAATGAAGCGGAATCAAGTCAGCTGGTGTGAGAGGCTCATTTGTAACCGGGTGGGTATTATTATGTTGCCTGTATCAAGATATTATCAGGAACGTTGCGGTTTGGAGAGAACGTGGCTCACTTTAACCATGGAATGATGTTGGTAAGGTCAAAGACGGTCCCTGTTCCATCTGCATTACGGGCGCATACGGGATGAGAGAACGGTTGGAAAGACAGAGAACAGCAATCAAAGGGCGTAATGGCAGCTGGGTTAAGACCCTCTGGCTTGCTGAGGCGAAGCGGGTGTAAGCAAAAGGTAAGGAAAAGAAAGAGATGTCTGCATACGCTCTAAACCCAGAAGACGAGGCCGTATGCTGCCCAAATAAACCAGAATGCTCTGCATGGGTTACGTATAGCTTGTTCGAGTTTCCGTGTCCCATGAGGAAGACGTGAACGCGCGAACGGTGGATCGAGTTTGAGTTCGGATGACTACGCTGCTGTATTCTCGGTCCGGGCCATGGCTTCATTTGTCGCAAAGTCAGTCACAATGTCAGTTCTCTATCTCATTCAATTAACAAAGCTGACCTGCTCCCCCAGCTTTCTGTAATGTTAGCACATCATGCCTTCAAAGCAGCAGATGTCGTTTCTAGCACGCGTCGCGTAACCCAGCTACCAATCAACAGCATTCGTCCATTGTCTGACTATGCTGCCAAACCACCCTTGACGAATCAACTCGTCTCTTCGAAGCAGTCTAAGAAGGACCAGGTTGTCCATCGCAAGGAACGCACTCGAGATCCCTCGCACCCCATACACCAGCTCGTGCGCCCCAAAGCGTCCAGATTTATCGATACATCCCCATCTCTAGGGTCTCCCAACTACATCCCGAACCTACTCCGTTCCTTTCAGTCCAGCATCGCACGGCGCGATATCTCACACGTTCACTGCCTTTGGCATAGTCTTGAGAAAGACAACATCCTACATTTATTGAGACCATCTGACCTCGAGAGTTGTTCTCAATTGGTCATCAACCTTTGTCCTGCAGAGCCTAGCCCTTCGTGGAGTGGGCCCTCGAGAGCGGCAGCCGAAGAACTTGCGCTTGGTCTTGCGGATAGGCTGTCCACTTCTGCTCTCAAAGCATGTTTTACTGCGCTCATCATCGTAAATGATACTGAGGGTATCCTTCGACTATACGATCGGTTTGCATCTCAAATCGAGCACCAGAATACGTTTGAAGACGAAGGCACGTTCAACAGCGACGGAACGGACGAACTGTTGGCAATACCGACTATCCATTATTCTGGATTCCCTGTCGACAAAAAATTGAGCATTTTTGCGATTATGGCCCATGCCATCCGAGATGACTTCTCTTCAGCAATTCAGATGGGAATGCATAACAAATGGAATCTCCCCCCGGTTCAAGTGGCTGATGCATTTCTGGATCCCTTCGCTCCCACCCCCAATTTTCGACAAAAAGTATTAACTTATCTTCGGCATGCCGACGCAGCCAGACTTCTCTCTCGTCCACCCGTCTTTTACAGGCATCTCAGCAACTTGGGAGACACCCCAGCCATGCGACCTTTACAGACCCTATACGCGACCGTAGTCGAAGGCTTATCGGAACACTATCCGTGGGCTGTTTTGGACTTGGAATCTCCCACCGATGGCCGACCCGTGACCATCCCAGAGAGTATATGGGCGGCGTTCATTTCCGCCTTTCTAGACGTCCAACGACTCGATCTAGCGGAATCAGTATGGGATGATATGATCAGATATGGTCACAACCCAGGGCCCAGTGTTTGGGCAGTTCTCATCAAGGGAGTGGGCAAGTTGAGGGGCTCAGGGCCTGCTCTCACCCTCTGGCGATCAATGAAAGAAGCGTCTGTTTCCCCAGACACCTCTTCATATCAGGCCATTGTTCAAGTGATGGCGAATGCGAGACAATGGAAAGACGCGGCAAAGTTCTTCGATGAGTTCAGGTCAACCTCTCCTCTTCCCTCAGACCCACACAACGAACTACTATTCAATACTATGATCAGTGCCCATCTTGTTGACTCCCGCGAGCCGGATGCGCTTGGCCTTTTGGAAGAGATGGTTGCTCATGGTCCTCACCCTACCGCAGCTACCTTCAACACATTCCTAACTTACTACCACGACAAGAACGATGTGAAGTCACTGTCGTCGATGTTGAAAACAATGGCCGCTCATGGCGTGTTCGGCGACGTCGCAACGTTTTCAATACTTCTCTGTACACTTCTGCGGATTCTTGACCGTGGCGAGGCGATTCAACAGACTTTGGCGGTCATGGACCAGCACAAAATCAGGCCTAATGTTGCTACGTATACGGCCGTCATGACTTCCCTATTACAGGAGAAAGACAAGAAGGCCCTGGAAGCTAGCCTCGATCTCCTTCGTACGATGGAAGAATCGGGTGACCCTGCGATAGCACCAAATGTTGTGACCTATACCGCGGTCCTGAATGGTGTCCACCGTTGGGTTGGTAAGGACGACCAGCTCGTCCAGGATTGCACGGAACTCATACTGCGGAGGATGAAGACACGCCGGGTCAAGTTCAACAAGGTTACGTTTAACGTGCTTCTCAAGACTTGTTTGGAAAATCCGTCACCCGCTGGTGTCCAGAAGGCACTTCAATTCTATAGGCAGATGCGCCGAGACAAGATATCTCTGACTGGAGATACATGGCATATCATGCTCCATGGGTTGGCGAGAAGGAGCGAATGGGTGGTAGCCCACGAGGTGCTACGAGACATGCAAGGGTCGGGAATAAAGATGACGGATTGGTTGGAGAACGTTGCGGAGGAGGTTGCACGAGGATATATCATATCTAGGCAAAGGTTAGCATCAACAAGACGATAGCATCGCTCGCATAGAATCAACATACCCAGCCATGAACGAATTACTATGCTGCGTGTCCTCCGAGAAAAAATGACCTCCCTAAACCGAGGCGGATGTAGCGTGCATAGACTACGGGGCAGCATGTAATGCAACTGGGACGTTGAGAGGATAAATTCTCATGAACTCACCCCGGTAACTCCAACGCCTTCCAAGCCATCTACCCAAGAAGGGCAAAAGGGCGACAGAGACGATTTGGGCCAACTGCTCTAAACTTTCCTCCCACTCTTGTTGCGCAAGACGGTACTCTTCGTCGTCTGAATCATCAGATGAAAAGTAGGAGTCGATGGAGACGACCGAGTTGGGCATCTAAGCTTTGAAGAGTGTGGAGTTGTTGACGGTCGGGCCGCAGCAGTCGGGGGCATCACGGCCATCGGTATCCGGCGAGCGACTCCAAAACTGGGTGTCCGTCTTTCTGTCCTTCCTACAACCACCACCATCACCTGCCTACATGCAACATGGCGACACTCCTTTCTGGTTCACGGCCGCGTCTTGTCGGCCGACCTCTTTTATACTCTATAACCGCCTTTGCCAGTCTAGGGGTGTTTCTCGTAAGCCATCATCTTCGCACTTCAACAACTTGCATTCACTCTCCGTCTTTCAGTTTGGATATGACCAAGGGTGAATCGTCTTGTATTAAGTTCGCCAGCGGTTGGGGCTCACGCTGCCACAGTGTTATGTCAGGGATTATAACGGGGCCCCACTTTCGCAAATACTTCAATTCGCCTGGATCACTAGAAGTTGGTACAATGGTTGCAGTGCTCGAAATCGGCGCATTCAGTACGTATTCTTCGCTGGGAGTTCCTTATTAGGTGTTATCTGATGTGTTCTACCAGTAACCTCCGTCGCCGCTGGTCAAATTGGTGATATATTTGGCAGAAGAGGCACTTTATTCGCCGGCGCTGTGATTTTCGGCATTGGAGGCGCCGTGCAAACTTTTACAACCGGATTCGCCAGCATGGTCGTGGGCCGCGTGATCAGCGGACTCGGTGTTGGGCTTTTATCGTGAGGCCCTTAATCCTGGAAAGGTCTTTCCCTTACTAAGGCATCCCCCTGCGCAGGACTATAGTACCGATTTATCAGAGTGAAATATCACCCCCGAACCACGTGAGTCTTTCCTATTTGCGTCAAAAGTTGACGCACCTCATCACAGATTCTCATAGCGGGGTGCGTTGGCATGTATGGAATTCACCGGAAACATCGTCGGTTACGCGTCGTCCGTGGTCAGTAAGATGTACTCGTGCCCGACTCGTCAATTTGCTTATCTAATCACAGTGGTTGGACTACTTTTGCTCCTTTATCGACTCGGACCTTTCATGGCGTGTCCCACTGTTTATTCAGTGTGTCATTGGTGCGATTCTCGCAGCAGGCTCGTTGGTCCTTCCAGAGAGCCCTCGGTTGGTGCATAGCTTATCCGTCTTCACTAAATATTAACGCTCCGCAGTTGGCTTATAGACGTTGACCGCGATGATGAAGGAATGCGGGTCATTGTGGACTTACATGGAGGGGATCCAGAAGATAGCGATGCGAAGGCAGAATTTCATGAAATCAAGGAGCGAGTCATTCTCGAAGTAATAGCTTTCTCCAGTGGGATGACCTCGCGTACTGAGCTGTCTGCAGCGTGAAAGCGGTGAGGGTCGGACGTATGAAGCCATGTGGAGGAAGTACCAGCGACGAATCCTCCTGGCCATGAGTTCACAGGCATTTGCCCAACTTGTGCGCCACCCCATCTCCCTAGAAATGAAATCGTTTACTGATAGAGCCCGCTTACAGAACGGAATCAATGGTAAGGTGGACTTATTGGTCAAGTGCCAGGGCTAACGTCAGTCGCAGTCATTTCTTATTATGCTCGTGAGTGCCATCTGCTCGCGCCACCATTCTAGCTCACTTCTATCGTCGACAGCGAGAGTTTTTGAAGGTGGGGGTTAATTCGGCCTCACCGACTTCGCGTGGTAACACAGTAATACTAGCGGCCGGCTGGGTCGGGCGCGATGCGATTTTGATGGCAGGCATCAATGCCATTATATACACGCTAAGCACTCTACCGACGTCAGTCTTCGTGCGCCCATAGCGATGTGTCCAACTGACACGTCACAGGTGGTACCTCGTAGACCGCTGGGGTCGACGCACCATTCTCATGTCTGGGGCTGCTGTCGTATGTCCCACTCCACGAGTACCACCTAATCTAACTAGCGGTGAACCAGATGGCCATTGCTCTGGGAGCAACAGGCTGGTTCATGTACATTGATATCCCTCAGACTCCAAGGGCCGTCGTAGCATGTGTTATCATATACAATGCGTTCTTTGGTTATAGGTATGTCACTTGCAATTTGTTGTGGGCTTCCCGAAGTAATTCTGCACAGCTGGGGTCCGATTCCGTGGTTGTATCCGCCCGAGGTATCACGGATATCTGTCTTTCTTAGCTTAAAAGAGCTTACAAGTTGAACAGATCCTTCCACTCACCGTCCGTGCGAAAGGTGTCTCTCTCTCCACTGCGACAAATTGGGCATTCAACTTCTTGGTTGGCGAAGTTACGCCCTATTTGCAAGAGGTGATAACGTGGAGGTTATATCCGATGCATGGCTTTTTCTGCGTTTGTAGCTTTATCCTCGGTAAGCGATCCTCATGGATAATTGGAGTCAGACTAACCATATTCAAGTGTACTTCCGTGCGTGATTACGAACCGTCTGACTCGTGGTCTGGCAAGCTAATGGCATCTCGTCTCCACAGTCTATCCCGAAACTAAGGGTGTGCCACTAGAAGAAATGGATAGAGTTTTCGGAGAGGGTCGGTCATTTCTCCGTTTCCTCCGATAATTTTTTTGGTTGATCCAGGGTCTACAGACGAACGAGAAGAAGCATGGGAAAACGAGTCCGAAGTCACGTCTCTCATACCCAACACCCCCCGGCGGGGCCGGCAATCTTTTAGCTCAAACGTTTCAAACAGAAAGGATAGACCTCTACAGGGCCGGGCTTGGCTGAACCGCATGCTGGGCCGAGTTGGCTCTCGTTATGAACCCATTGCAGATAGTGAAGAGTAGGAACTCGCGAGGATGGGCGATTCAACACGCAACGATGGACAGGAAGACGAGCACGATGAGTGAAACCAGGTTGCTCCCCACAATTGTCATGTGGAAGTTTCGTCCTATCTTTGTTCGTCCATTCTCGTCCTCTTGCTAAACATTTCCTGTACGAAAAGCAGTGATTACAACCAACAACGCTTGTCTTCCACTTGGATAATCGTTGTACTACATCCTCACACATTGATATCGCGTTGTTCCCTTTATTTCCCTTCTCACCGAAGCAGATCAACCTGGCCGCATACAGCCTTCAACTATGCATACACTGATCATGTCGTAATTACATACCATCTGCTTTCATAACGACGTTTCAGGTGCCTAAACCTAGCCGTGAAACATCCGTGGTGGGATTCTTACATAGGAGAAGTTCGGCAAGTGCCAAGACTCAACGAGATACCCCAGGGCCCATGGCCCGCACTCACCCATACGCCACCATTCAGATTAACACCTGTCTGCTCCGATGACAATCTGGTGAGCAGGTGCCCCAGTGCTGGATACGGGACGATGGCAGAACCCCATCTGCAAGAGGTCCACTTGATCTGCACCGAGTAACTTGCGCGCGACTCGTATTAGCACTTCAATCGAGGTGGGCTCGGGTTTTACCCCTGAAGATGGTGTCATCCGGTGCAGATGAGACGACGCCGGTTTACAGTCACGGGATGGTAAACATGGACGTTGCGGGAGTGGCATTGGTCGAGCAAAAATTGGCATAGCTGCAGCGGATTTCTGTGACACGGTTCGGAATTGCGTGACGTTCAGCGAGCCGTAACAACGCACACTTGTGCAATAGTGGTTGATATGACGTTGGCGAACGGGGGAGTGACATCTCTTCCCAATGCAAGCCACCGAGGGAGCACAGCGGCAGCAGTTGCGCTCGGACGAGGCCCTTCGTGAAGCCAGTCTTCGCCCTTCTTGCCACCAGGAGGTACGCGAGCCTCTGGAAACGAGATCGTCGTGCAAGAACTGTACCCCCCCGTCGCGGGCCATCGTGCCCCTCGGCGAGCTGTCGATGCAGGTCAAAGGATAGAGCTCCGAGAGACGCGGTAGCACTACGAAGCCAATCGCGAGCGAGAAAACCGCCCGCTTTGCCAGAGGCGGATGCGAAGGGCGAGGGCGAAGAGTCGAGGAGATGGATGGCCAACCTGGTGAGAGGCGTGGGTTGCTGGATGCCGATTCTGCCCCGTGACTTTATGGGCTGCTTTCGTCATGCCATGCACTGGCATTCGGTCCAAACTATATCAAAACACTCGGGCTGGGCGTGCGTTCGTTTCGCTAGCCAACTTAAGCATGCGAACCATGCCCTTCGCCAGCTAGATAATTCTCTCCCCTTTGCTGACCTGGGCCTCTCGGAGCCTGTCCGCCTTGGCCTCAAGTCTGCTTTTCCAGCTGTCACAACGGCCACCGATGCGCAAGCCAAGCTTATCCCTGCGATCATTCAAGGAAAGGACGTTTTGATCAAGGGGCATACAGGCAGCGGAAAGTGCGTCGAATCTTGGTTCTTACTTGGTCTCACAATGCTCATCACGACAGATCTTTCGGGTTGATTCTAGCTTTGCTCAGTAAATATTGGAACCCACTTCCAGACGGGAAGCGATCATTTCCCACATCACTGCTCCTTGTCCCGCATCGCGACCTTGCCTACCAATTTATGTACTGGATCGAACGCATTGCAACAACGAACGGTGGCCCACGTCATTCCGTGCCAGCCCAAGTTGTAGTCCGCGGCCAGGAAGAACCATCCTCGCATGTATCTCAAGTCCGCGAAAAATCCCCCAGCATTCTCATTGGGACACCACAAGCTATTTTGGATATGTTGCACGAGGACAAGAATTCGTTGAACTTCTCGCGTCTTAGCACCGTTGTTGTCGACGAAGTCGATTACATCATTGGCTTTATCCCTGCGGACGCTTCTGGGGACAAGAAGAAAAAGCTTGCAGCCAAAATAAAACGACACCCTAGCGCGGGAAAGCTCTTGCTTGACCAAATTTTCGCTCCGCGCGTCCGTGGTGGATCGGTCGTTGCCGGCGGTTCACCTCAGCTTGTCGTGTGTAGTGCTACTCTTCAGACTGGCCTCCGACAACAATTATATCAAACCGGCTGGTTTAGAAAGGGCGTCTATTCGGTCCTGAAGATTCGCAGTGAAATACCCGCTAGGGAGACACGGAAATGCGAAAAGGATGTCGCTGCGCCTGACGGGGTTCAGCATTGCGCTCTGGTGTTTTCCGACGACGGCAGTGTAAGGGACGTTGAGGATGCGGTGGATCAAAAATGGTCGCCAGAGGAGGACGCGGATCGCCAAGAGGCGCAGACATGGACAACGTTTCAAAGCGGTGATCTGCCAGAAATACCTACGCAGCTCGCGGAGGGTGAGTTGGCTATACCCTACTATTGCGTGTTATAGAACTAATTATAGCTTTCGGTCTCAAGAGTATGCAGTGACACCTTCCACCTTCCATCCAATGTTAATGGAAGGGATAGCATCCATATTTGCGACTGACGTTCCGAGGGTAGCGTTACTCATCCTACCTGCGTCTGCACCAGTGCAGCGAGCAGTGTACGACCTACGTATGCTTGGGATTAACGCGTTCGGTTTGGATCTCCAGAGTACGGAAAGGGGACAGGCGCATCTCGTCGGAGGAAGTAGTGGAACAATAGAAGATAACCCAACCTTACTAGTGTCAACGACGGCGTCTACTCGTGGTATCGATCTACCAGATCTCTCGCACGTTTTTATATGGGGTGTGGTGGATGCGAATTCGTATCGACATGTGTCCGGTCGCGTGGGAAGATTTGGTCGTGGGGGTAGTGTGGTCACCGTGCTCGAGAAAAGGCGGGAGCCTGAGGATGGCGATGAGCCTGGTCGATACCTTCGTTTGCTCAAGTCGATAGGAATGACCCCGAGTAAATATTACAGTAATTGATGATATCAATTTGACAAGCATATCAGTTGCGCCCTGACCGCCCTTAGCGGCCAGATAACGCCCTCGCATATGGTCGCTAAGCCGGGCCATATCATGGCAAGCTTAGGCGTGCTCTTGGTATTATCGCCACCGCCGCCCCTTTGCTGGAAACCTCCATTCAGTCGTCGCCCCGCCCCCGCGGCCTCGAGGTCCACCTGGCAAAGCTGAGCTGATATTACGACAGATGTAACTTAGGTTCAAATTTATTTAACCTCCCAAGCACATGCCCCATTTTTTGCTTCCACTCATATACTCCCGTGGGCGTTCCCTTCTTACATCCATCATCATGCATATACCCTGGCTTGCTCGCGTCCCCCCCTCCAGGGTTTCCCTTACTCTCCTTCTGTATACCTCCCTCATCCTCTCTACCGCGGCCCAGACCACCTCTTCCACGCCCATTGCCTCCGACAATGTAACAGTTATCAGGGGGACAACCTCCTTCACTTCCACCTCCATCTCTAGCTCGGGTACCCAGACTCTCGCTATAGTCAACGTATTCCCTACCACCTACAATGTTACCCTGACGCTCGCACCCACGCCAACCTCAAGCGTCAATGCGTCTGCATCTGCATCTGCATCCTCGACCGCTTCCGCCACCATCCTCGCAACGAAAATTGATCCTGCCTTTAGCATCCTCGGCACAGTCCTCATTCTCACTGGCCTTCCCAGCGCCTTCCTGGGACACAAGAACAGATGGTTGGTGCATTCTCTAAGCGCATATCACTGACTCACAGCCCCTCTTCTAGGTCGTCTTTCTTCCTGATAGGTTTTTACTCACTCTCCCTCGTCTGTTTCTCCCTTATTGTTAAGTTCGGCATCCTCCATTCAATCAATCCCCCTGGTAAAACTTTGCGAGGAATGTTCGTCTTATCATCCTTTGTTGCTGGGGTCGCCGGCGGTGGATTCGCCATCTTTTTTTGGAAGACAACGAAGTATTTCATCGGCGCATGGGGTGGGCTAGCGTTTGGCCTGTGGGTTCAATGTTTCCGAGACGGTGGGCTCATCCGTCCCATCGGCATCAGATGGCTTCTGTACATTGGTATGCGCTTCCATTTGTCGACGTTTCCGTCTGATGCCCTGTCCAGCCTGTGCCGTCATCGGTTTCGTATTGTGTACAATCCCAAAGATTCATTTTCAAGTTCTTCTGGTTGCAACTGCCATCGTAGGTGCCAGTGCGGTCATTTTGGGAGTGGACTGTTTTTCCACTGCGGGACTGAAAGAGGTAGACTTGTTATTCGTTCCATTCCTGTCGCACAAACTCTGATCTTTCCATACAGTTCTATGTTTGGAACCTCGGATTTCGGCAGATGTTTCCCAAGTATGTCAATAACAACATTCAGTTCCCTGTTACACAGACCATGCAAATCGAGATCGGTCTCATCGTCGCCGTCTCGCTAATGGGCATCGCCGTTCAACTTCGTATCTTGCATGTTTTGCAGCAGAAACTCAGGGAGATAAAAACCGAACAGAAACGCCGGGAACGACAAAATGAGGCAATGTCTGCGGAAAGGTTTTCCAAGCTCGAACAGGAGAAGGCCGAATGGGAGAGGGAACATCCTAGTCTAGGCAGGCATGGCCGCACGGACAGTGAATTCTCAGGGACTACTCTCCTTAGGGGTGGCGAAGGTCCGATAACCAGAGCGGATGATTCCAACTACGGCCCACGTCCTCGGCGCTCTTCTGGTTTATCGGAGTTCCTTGCTGCCGGAGCTCCTGAAGAAGAGCTCAAACGCGCTGTCATGAAGAATCCCCAGAGCGCGGGTGCCCTTCCAGTACTCGACCTTGGTGGCGACATACAGGATGATGTCCCCCGTGCATTCGTCTCTGGAGATACAGGAAAAATCAATATTTCTGGTGCAAAACCAGGGGCTCTTAAGGCTAGAGATGACCTACTACAAGAGATCCAGACCATACGACGGTCCATCGAAATTCTCAAATCGGAAACACCCCAACCGTCATCTGGGTCTAGCTCTCGTCAACCGTCTCTGGCCTCCCGTGCCAGAACGCTCAGCTATGACCTCAATGGCACGATCCTCAGCCCATCCCATCAGCGTCCTCCCCGGCAACCCGATCCTCGGGCTAGGATTCACTCGATGGACCTTCCCTCTTTGGAATCTCATGTCGGTTACTCCATCGGACGGCCCACCAGTGCACCTTTGCGTAACGATGACTGGGATGAATACCTTCGTGACCGCAAACTTTTGCAGCCCCCCTCCGGGGTGTCTGCACCGATTGCTACCACTCCTATGCCAGCTGTCGTTCCGACACCTCGCCTGCCTGTCCCAGCGGCTGTTCAAGATGCCCTTTTGCAACGTCAGATGCGGGAGAATTTCTTGGACACTAATGCTATCCAGAGAGATAAGGCCGATACCCCTACATACACGACCAACCATGACATTGTAGCGCCAGTCCCCAAAGCTCATCACCGTCGTGCTGCTCCCTCACATCTTAGCGGCTCATACATGCCCCCGATGGTCTTACCGCCTAGGAAGGCTACTCCGCCACCGGCACAGCAACCACGTACCGTAACTTACGAAGAACTGACCGAGCGACATCGCGAGAAGCTTCGGGAGTTGCAGGCTCCTGTCACAAATGCAGAGAAGGAGCAGGCTGAGCTAGAGGCAGCCAAGGCTCGGTGGGAGCGTTCCAAAGTGGTTGAACGCCAAGCAGTCACCAAGCGCCAGGCGGAGAGAGCTGCTGCTGTGCAGGCCAAGGGATCACGTCGCCGTCGCTCAGAGGATACCACGCAAGAAAGGAATAACACGAATAGGCAATCTTCTGCGCCTCGTGACTCGGCTGTCCGTCACTCTCGTTCGAGAAGCGCAGACAAGCTGAGCACAATCCCCAAGTCGACGGCTCGGCCACCTTCGGCACGTTTGTCCATGCTCAAAGTGGAAGACTGGCAGCGGTACCAGACCGAGCAGGGTCATTCACCCTCGACACCGACACGTCGTGATTCTGGGGTACCGTTTCCAGATTCGAAGGGTCATGACCATCGACCGAACCGCCGCATGTCTGGCCTTCCGCGCGACCCCCCCAACTGATCCACCATCTTACTTCATCCGTGGTATACGGGGCGCCAGGTCCGCCGAGCGATTTTTTTTCAAGAATATGTATATAGTTTATGGCATCCGACGCCGCGTTATCACGCCGTTGTGATGGCCTAGCTTTGGAGCTTGGACATTTCTGGACATTCGATGACCACGTACACAATTATGCAATGACATCTACGTATCACATCACCTCGCATCTCCTTCTCCTTCCATGGATTCACAGCACTGTCTCTTCTCCCACAAAGTATACACAATGTGTATCACCCAGCCTTGATCCTTCCTCCCTCATGACGTAATTCAGACCCCCGAACCATTTGTACTTCGCATGGATGTGTTTCAGAAACAACCTCTGTCCGATTAATACGCATTCTATCAAACGTCTACTGAGACCAAATTTTACGCTGGTAGTCTAATATAATAGGAAGGAGATCGAAGAGGCCCATATCCGGCCAGAACGTATCAATGAAGTGAATCTGGGTGTTTTCGGTGCACTGCCGAATAGGGTGAGTACCTGAGCTGACTAGAGGTGATGCCAGCACACTCACCTGCCAAAGCAAGTAGTCGCTCAGACGCTTCACACCACTGGTCCTGATTAGAATCTCCAAAGGAGGGTTGTTTACTTTCGTGGTTAACAGGCGGTCTTCAATGTCTTTCTCTGTGATTGGCCTGCGAGTGTTTCAGTGACAGCTGCGTGAACGTAACGTTGCACGCGCAATACTCACTCAGTCCTTCCTTCGAGCAGGGCGTCATGAACAGTTTCCTCTACAGCCGTTGTTATCTCGTCCCGCGAAGAGTACGGCATGCACAAATTGAGCACCGCTCTGCCAAAGTTGTAAGTGCAGCCGATAGAATGACGTTCACAGGGCCACGGGCCTACATACCTGTGGTTGTTTTTGGTCAATTCTTCTGCCTTGGCCAGGGCCGCTTGTACCTCAGGCGGAAAGAGCTGGGTTCTTCCGACGGTATTTAACCGTACTCCGTGCTCGGAGAGGATTCCCCTGCCACGCGATGTTCACAACACCGCTCCGCGGAGAGCGGAAATGACGACGTACCCATGCGAGCAGAGTTCCAAGAGTGCTTTTTCGGCTAAGTTCATGAGCCCGTCCACCTCCTCTTTCGGGCGATTGAAGTTGTCGATGGCAAAGGCGTACACAGAGACGACCTTGACGTCGAGGGTTGAGCATATCTCCAACACCTGTCGAATTAATGTTTACAGAGTTCGAATCGCGCGTTCGTAATGAAATATGTGTGGGGCGCACCCTCCGTAATGCGACGAATCCGTCGACGTGACCCTGTATCACCTTCATACCCTTGGTGCGGGCATATCGTCTGTTGCCATCCATGACGAAGGCCACGTGTTGCGGAATTGGGCCCGCTCTGAGCACGCCGAGGAGGACACGCTGGATGCGATCGATGGCTTTATCGCAAAGCCATTGCGCGTATTGTAGAACGGGCATTTTCGTGGGGGTCGCGGCAACCGATCGGTCCGTGGTGACGGAAGCTTTTCTCCTGTGGTCGTGTGCGCTGCGCGACTTGCTGACGTGGCGTGACGTGGTTCAAAGATGTTTCGCACCCCAACGATGCTGTTGGCATCGCATATCACGCACACGCGCTTACACGCATACATTTATATTGAGATGCGATGGGGAAAACAACTGGGGTTTCGTCCGAATGGCACTCAGGCCTGTTCTCAACCAACCCGAATAGCAGCGGCAACAACCCTCCGTTCCTATGCAATATCGCCTGACGAGTATCCCCGGGCAGATGGAGCTAGCCGTAGTACGAGCCAATTACGCTCACTACAGTACCACTGAGGCCGCGACGTTTGGGAAAGAAATTTTTGTAATTGATACAGGTTCGGGGACGTCCATCAGAACAACGATAGGCGCCACACGTCCCATCAGGAGTCTAAAATGGCCCATCAGATGAAGAAAGACGCTCAACATCGTTGATCCTTATCCGGGTCTGCAAAATTTGGGACATCTCAATGTCTATTTCAATGATTGCGCTTATCATACGGAGTTGTCCGAGTTCGGCTCAGTTGAAGACAAGCAAGACGGGCGTTTCCTTGGTTAGTGATATTTGCAGTCATTCTTTGTAAGTTGTACGGTTAGCACTGCTTCCTCGTCCGAGTCGAGCACGGCAACGTTGCGACAACTGAGGACAAGCTAAAGTCGATTCTGTTGCATCCAGCATCCCTGCTTGCACTCGGCGGGGGAGACAAGACTACAACTACGATATAAGGGCACACCTCTTGCACCGCACTCGAGGCGCTACCCGGGAGGTTAGAGCTGAGGCTATACACCCATGTCTGCAGAATTTTGTGACTCGGCATCAAGTGAGGTTTCTTGAGTGATGCACGTAAGGCATGGCTTCTCCGACGTAACAAGTTGCCAGCTGCAGAGGATGTTGTGGTATTGTGCCTGTTTTGAGCACCGCAAGCAGGCGTCAAGATATCTACACACACTGGCAACAGGCAAGAACCGATAAACCAGCGGTTGATTAATGTCCAACTGCTGGTTGTGATCACAAATTATATTAAGACAATTGAATAATTTGTTGACACCTCCTTATATGTCACACTATTATAAATAGGAATACCCAAACAATCAAATATTAAATGGCCGCTCAGGCAAGCTCTGATTATATCAATAAATATTAGTGATCAAATGTACTGATATAACCCATTTAATTAATTAATTTTATGAAATAAGGTTAGTTATGTTAAGCAGATGCATAATTTTCAATTGTTTGAGTATCTTCATTTATAATAATGCAATATATAAGTGGGTTAACAAATTATTCAAGTGTCTTAACATAATTTGTGATCACAACCAAGTCAACTTAGTTGCCAGTATATTGGACATTGATTCTGCTGAGTTGATCTTAATTTATCGGTTCTTGCCCGTCATGATAGTATTCTCGAAACTGAGGGAAAGTTGCTCGAGACTCGGTCTAAGGATCGTGCCTGTTCAACTTAACCGTGAAAGGGGGCCGTGGCGGGTGGCACGATTTAGCGTCCCGCACGAGCGCTTATCGCTTACCACCGAACGACCATGGGCAAACGCAAGGTTGCTGACGACGGCATTGTCGACTCTACTTCATTGTCGAAGCAGGGCGCTGGTTCAGGCCCTGCAGGCATGGACGTCTCTGGTCCTTCCTCACAGCGACAACCACCATATAAGCGTGCTCGAACCTCATCGTCAAGTCCAAAGAAATCACGCAAGGATTCAGATGTCACCGCACCAGAAAAACGCGGCAAGATGTTCAAAAAGTCGTGTCCGAAGAACATCCTCGATCGCGTCGCGCGGGTCATGTCACAAAGGTGAGAGAAGCTGGCAACTCATTTACGTCCCACGACCTGACTCTCCGACAAGGTTCTTTATGATTGAGAGGAGACGGGAGGGCGATGAGTTGTGTGAAAAATTCAAGGTCTTGGGGTCTACAGGCAATGTCCGTCGGATCAAACGCTGAATTAATGAATTTCTCATTTTTCGTTGTTGCCAGGTGTACACGGTAATCATTGACAAGTTCCCCTCGTGTGACTGTGCGTACATCGTTCATTTTTCACATTCGTGCCCTGTCACGTCTGCTAATTACTTCCAAGGCCCCGATGCGTCTCGTGGCAACCATTGCAAACATATTGTACGTCGTTTCTTAGCTCAATGTAACTTAGTTTCTGACCGGTTTTCGTTGCAGTTGTTCATATTTTTAAAAGGTAACTGTCTTCCAAAAAGTCTCTTCCAGATGTGAATGTGCTCAGTCATGGTGCACGGAACGTTGGATAGTTCTTCAAGTTCCACAGTCTTCTGGGTTGTGGTATCAGAAGTAAGGTACATTGTGTGCACCTTGTCCTTGCCCTGACGAGTAACCCGCAGGGCTCTGCTCACTAGCGAGCTCCAAAGCATATTTGCGAATGCCGCACAGGCGCCAAATGCTCTTGCCCACGACAGGATTCGCGATGCTTATGCACGCGCGACTAGCAAAGCTCCGGCGTCCACTCCGTCCGACTCAAAGAGGCGCATTCCGGGACCCGAGGATGACTGTCCCATCTGCTACGAGGGCATGCATGGCATTAATCAGGACAAACTGGTGTTCTGTAGGGAATGTGGAAATGCGCTGCACACGGAATGTTTCGGACAATGTTCGTTCGGCCTTCAAGCGCTTTTCTCCCCACTGGGTATCAGCGCTGACTGAGCTTTGTTTTTGCTTGCAGGGCGTCGAAGCGCTGCGCAGATAACTTGCGTGTGGTGTCGCGCCAAATGGCCGATGGATACCAAGGATGGGGCTGGTTCAAGGTCGACTTGTGAGGGATATGTCAACCTCAGCAGCATTGCTGGCCTCAGTGGTGAGCGGGACACGAGTAGCTGTACGCGGCGGTGCTTCTTTCGTTCCCATCTGCCCATTAATGACGCCACTTCTTTTAGACCATCAGGGTTGGCGATATGGAGCAAGCAGGTATCGGACAAGTCATGGCTAGGGGAAACACCGTTGCAGCCAGCACAAATTTTGAATACAGCACTCGTTTTGTCCAGACTCGGCTCCTTACTGATAAACCCACTCTTTCCTAATTCGAATGCGTTTTTGCGCACCTTGTCAAGCAAAGTTATTTCAAATTCCGTAAACTGACAACTCTATCTGTATGCCCGATTCGGAATCCAGGCACGACGGAAATGGAAATGTTGGGGATGGGTTGCTAACATTCTCCGTTCGTTGGGGATACTGTGCACGCGCACCTCTCCTTTCTTCCACTCTGACATACTCAAGTTAATACCATCCAATGTCCTACATGAATCCAAGTGGTCAACGCTCCGCATCTGAAGTCATGCAACGCTCCCAATCTACACCAAACGTCGGTGTAAGGCGGGCTCAACTGCAACCGCAGCGACCGCGCCGCACCAAGACGAGCATCGACTTTTTGACTGTGCCGCCCCGACATGCGATCCACAGAGAAAAATGCGTCGACCCCTTCAGTCTTGGAGGATTCTTCCCCTCAAGTCCGAGGCAGTCAGACGAGGAGCCATCCGGCTGGTGGAGGGAGGATGGCCCGGAGGAGGGCGCAGAAGAATTCGCACGGGAATTAGTGATGGACAGCGACAGTGGCTTAGAAGGTTCACAAGACGCCCTCTTCGGTAGAGAGGACCAGCCAGCGGAGGCACTGATCAAGCGCGAAGACAAGCTCGGAGTTCTGACAGTTTGTGCGCATTTCCCGTTTCATACTCAATCAACTAGTGTAATCATGGCTTCTGAGAGCAGTGACCGGGGGACGGCCAGGTTGGGTGGATGGGACAGAAGAAGAGCGCCTGCATTCGCCATATATCAGTGATGAGGCATGTGACGACGAGGCACTACGGCTGGCATATGAGAGGCGGCGCCGTCAGCTATGGGACGGTGGTAGTGGACAGATTCAGATTCCGGAGAAGGCGAACAGTTTGTTCTACGAGGGGGAGGAAGAGGAAGAAGCCGCGGGTTGGTTTGGTCTGATGAGAGGATATGAGAAGTGAAGGGCGTGTATGTCGTAATCCGGGGGACCCCGAGAGCCAAGACGGGGTCCCGCGGGAGGAGTTTATAAACGTGGACGAAGGCTCTCACGATGCACACGTGGGACCTCACTTTCTTCCCACTCTCCAACCTTTCTTCCCACACACCTTTTCCCCGCCTAGAGACCCGCGGGAAATCATGAGGACCGTCCATCCTCACTCCCTTGACACTATCCATCCCTCTCAGATGTCCACCTCGCCAAACACAGAGCTTCAAGGTCAACATCACTCCCAACAACAATTACTTGATTTGTCCCGCGAGTCCTCCCCCGACTCGAATATCGCCCAACTCGTCGTAAAAGTAATATCAGCTCCCAAAACCGCGTCTTCTTCACCGCATAACGCGTCCCAGGCTTTGAATCCTCCCCATTCGGCCCCCGGCACTCCGCAGCCCCCCACGAACGCCTCCATTTCTCCTATAAACGCTACCCTGCCTCCCGCGCTGCCTCCCGTAGATCCAAATATATCATTCCAGTCTATCCTGACGGCCTCCAAAGAGGGTCCATCCACTAACGGTCAACACGCGCACTGGAACGTACCGGCCACGATGCCACCTTCTCAGCAGCTTGCTTCTTCTTCGGCCCCTCGACCAGTAAGTCACAATGATCTTTCAGGTCGCGACCTTCGACCCATAACCACGTGATCTACATGGACAGCAGGCGAACGGAAAACGCAAGCTTGATGATGCCGATGCCGATGACCCGCATCGCAAAATTCGTCGCGTTGTGCGCGAACACATATCTCAAGATCCTGGGCGCGCAACGCCCATGACGACTGTCGTGTGTATGCACGCCGCGGTCGCCCAAAAATCTTACGGCAGCGAGAAACGCTTCCTATGTCCTCCCCCCGTGGTCCACATCGAGGGTCCTGTCTGGCATATGCGTCAACAGCAGATGTCCATGAGCGTCGTCGCCGAGACAGGTGAACGCAGCTTCGAGCAGAAGGCTCAACTAGATAATAACATGTCTGCGAGCTTCAAGTTCTTACACGTCAATGGTACAGCTAAGGCCAAAAGTTTCTTACTTTCTTTGGACATCGCGGAACCCCCACCTCACGTACCGTCTTCTGATGGCGTTGAACCCCCAACCGGTCGTGTCTGGGCGGCATTCGACTCGGCACCGGTCACCATAATATCAAAACCGTCCAAGAAGACTGCGAAGACGCGCAATATCTCCTCATGTATTCTTGCAGGGGGTCCTGTCTCTCTCTTTAATCGCATCAACTCTCAGACTGTACGGACAAAGTACATGACCATAGACCACACCCAACTTTGCGCGAGCAACGTTTCCTGGTCTGCGTTTAACGTTAATGTCGTACGTCGGTCGCAAGAAACGCAATCGTTAGGTGAATAAAATCTATCCTATCTAGTTTCTGAGAGATGCAATAAGTGTCTCTACCTGCCATCTTATATCTACATGCTTTCTGCGATCTGCTCACTGATACTCCTATTCTTTTAGTGCCCCAACCAGTGACATACGGATCCGAGATTATTCTTATGGACACGCATTCTGGAATTTCGACTGCCCCGTTAGTCATTCGCAAGGTTGATAAGGGCAAGATTGTGACAGATGACGGCGGTCCGGTGAGCCAGATGCAGAAGATTGCGTTGCAAAGGATCAATCAGGACGGAACCCGACACTACTTGTCTGCAGCTGGTCCTATGCCTGGTACCGCGGGGACGATGTCGCCAACTCCTGGTCAAGCAGGTTCACATCCCCTCATCTTCCAATCGCCGCGGGTTCGAGAAGACGTAAAAGATGGTGTTCGTACCGTCACAGATGAAGTGGATGACTATCTATGCTGGACCATCGTCGGGATCTGTAAGTGTCGCACGTTCTACTATCACTATTATCATGTCTTATGTAGATATGCAGCCAAATTTCAATACACTTTCTTCGATGCGCTCGGACCAAGCAACACTATCCCCGAGTTGCCAGTCACGCCATTCCCTACTTTGTTTACTGCCCCAGTCTACCGTCCTGCTAACAATGCCCTCGAACTGACCGTTTCAAACTTCTTTTATGAGAACCCAAAAACGCGGACGCAAACGCCCCTTGATGTGTACCTTGGCAGTATTGGCCCTCTTCGCACGCGTATTTATCAGACCCCTCTCCCTGGCCCACTCACAAATGTTTCACCATTTGTCCAACCACTAACGCCCCCTGTCGAGGCAAGTGCAGGGGCCGTCGAACCCCAGCCCTCTTCTAATGGAGCCCCGAACTCAGTTCCTCCGATCCCTCCACGATACATATCTGCCGGTCCCTTACACACTATTGTTGTTGTGGAAATGCCTCCATTAGCGGATGTAATCAATGCACTGAAGGAGGACGTAGTCCCGTCCACTGATGAAGCGGAAGACAGGACTGAGAGGGGGAACAGCGCGCAGGACTCGGGTGAAGGCGAGAGAGACTCGGGAATCTCGCCAGCCATTGTGCCGCAACAAGTCGCGGGGCGGAGTCTCCCGCTACTCTTCATTCGGGCATTGGACGGAGTAGGTTACCACTCTGGCCGCACAATTGCATGTGAGAACGTGTTCGAAAACATGACTCTCAACGTGATTGGCGGAGGACCAGGTGGCTCTCCAAATGGCATCGATCAAAGTTGGTTGGCCGCTGCGCAGGCCGCTGCTGCCGTGGATGGTGGGTTGCACGGGTGGACTTTACGTGTCATGTAGGGATGTTCGGCTCCGATGATGATTTGGGTTTCTGTCTTGTTTTATTTGATTATCGCCGATTGCTGTGTCGTTTGTTTGACCTTGCTCTCGTTTTTTCTTTTTCTTTTTTTTCGTTTCCTTCTGGCCTTTGTATTTTCCGCGTCACTAGTAGCGGCTGTATCCCTTATCGAAGAACTTTGCGGGATTTGGGGACGGGTTGAAGTTTTTTTTTAGTTGATGTACGTTGTACACAATACGATGGTATCGTATCGTAAACGCGCGAGCGAATATCCACGCACGTACGCCGAGCCTATTCGCGGGCAATCCCCAACTCTTTGGCTGATTGGCCGAACTATAAATTCAAGGACCTTCCACTCTCCTTTCCTCTCGCCACCCCGCTTATCTTTCCGCAATTTTTCTCCCCTCTAGCTCCGCATCTCCAAAATCGTTTGGTTCTCTGCGCGATCATGACATCTTTCTTTCCTACTGACGCCATTCGTTCTCGCCTTGAGTGGAATGCCACCCTCAATCCGGCGGCTGCTCCGCAAACAACAGAAGCGACAAAATATCATCGTAAGGTTATTACAGTTCATGACCGGCAACATGAAGTTCCTCTTCTGATCTCCTCTCCAGACGTCGATCATCGCAACCATCGGTGAGCCTCGGGTGGTGTCTTATCTATCCGACATAACGCTAAGTAGCCACAGGTCCCAAGGTGAATAGTGTAGAGAAGCTGGCCGATCTGCGACGTGCCGGCGTCAACATCGGTAAGTTTAGATGAGAAGATTAATCGCGCGTTCCGCTCAAAAGTCTATTAGTACGCATGAACTTTTCCCATGGTGAATACGAGTATCACCAGAGCGTAATCGACAACACCCGTAAGATGGTCGCAGGTATGCAAAATCAATCTTGCATGGATCGAAGTGTGAATCTTTTCCAGCCGATCCGGGAGGGCGTCCGGTTGCAATCGCCCTCGACACCGTTGGTGTTGTTTCCCCATTTATCGCACACACTTTCTCATTCATCTATAGAAAGGGCCTGAAATTCGCAGCGGTATTATGCGAGATAGTCAAGATGTAAGTGTCACAACCGCCGATCCGCTCTTATGGTGGCTTACGAAGCTATTCAGATTCATATCACGGCTGGTCATGAGTTCATCGTCACGACGGATGTCAAGTACAAGGATATATGCGACGACAAGTACATGTATGTCGACTACGTAAGCGGACTACATACCACACTACCATTCTTTGTGGAAGAATGATTCCATTGCTTTACAGGTCAATCTCCCAAAAGTCACTGCTCCCGGGAAGCTCATCTATGTGGACGATGGTGTGTTCACTGTGGTAAATTTTTGTTTACGAGGCTAATGTCTCTCATACCTAGGCATACTATCTCTCCTCGTCCTCTCAATTGACCACACGAACGTGCACGTCCGTGCTCTCAACAACGGCACGCTCTCTTCACGTAAAGGGGTTAATCTCCCCAAAACGCCAGTCGATCTACCTGCTCTCTCTGAGAAGGACAAACGCGACCTCCAGTTCGGCGTTAAAAATGGCGTTGATATGATCTTCGCGTCTTTCATTCGTCGCGCCCAGGACGTTCGAGATATTCGTGAGGTCCTCGGCCCCGACGGCACCAGCATCAAAATCATTGTCAAAATTGAGAATGAACAAGGCGTGGCGAACTTCGATGAGATCCTGAAGGAAACGGATGGTGTGATGGTCGCTCGTGGTGACTTGGGCATAGAAATTCCCGCCAGTCAAGTATTTCTGGCTCAGAAAATGATGATTGCCAAATGCAACATGGCGGGTAAGCCTGTCATCGTAGCCACGCAGATGTTGGAGGTATGAAACGTCATCGTTAAAGTCTTAACGTATCTTACTGAAGTTCCAATAGTCTATGACAGTAAGTAAGCCAAGGATACACCCAAGCGCCGCGTTCATGTGATCTATGGGCAGTATAATCCCCGGCCCACACGGGCTGAGGTCAGCGATGTAGCCAACGCAGTGCTTGACGGCGCCGACTGTGTGATGCTATCCGGTGAGACGGCAAAGGGGTCATACCCAATCCAGTCCGGTAGGTAGCCTCCAATCTTCAGAGTTGGTTATACGATGCTATTCCGAACTCTCAGTGCTCATGATGGCGGAAACCTGTCTCCTCGCCGAAGCCGCGATCTGCTACCCGCCCCTATATGATGAACTACGCAATATCACGGCTAGGCCAACCGAGACCGTAGAGACTGTGGCATTCGCTGCTGTGGCTGCTGCGTCTGAGCAGGGAGCTAGCGCCATCTTGGTACTGTCCACCAGCGGCAACACGGCCCGTCTTCTCTCCAAGTATCGCCCGAGTGTACCCATTATTGCGGGTAGGTGCTCGATCCCTCCTTGTGACTGACCTCATACCTGACCTGTTTTCCAGTCACACGAAACGAGCAAACTTCTCGTCAGATACACCTTCATAGGGGTGTGTATCCCTTCTGGTATTCAGAGCCTCGAGGTATCGCGAGCCACCAGTGGCAAACCGACGTATGTGGCCCACGACCGCCGTGATTGTATAGGTTCCTAACTAATAGAACGCTGTTCTAGGTGGATAATCGCATCCGATTTGGGCTACGCAGCGCCCTTTCCTTGAACTTGATCAAGCCAGGGTGCGCAATCATCGCCGTGCAAGGCTGGAAGGGCGGCCTTGGACACACGAACACGTTGCGAATTTTATCTGTCCCGACTGATGCTGCTGATCTGGAAGCGCAGGCGTTGAGTGGGGCCACATAGAGAGTATGGAAAGAAACCACGAGTTTGTGTTGTATGTAGCGAAAATGAATCGAGTCTGTGCTGAGGGTTTCTCACGCTCACGGGCGCTTTCCGCGTAAAAAAGGTTGGGCTGACTTTTCGCCTCGCTCGTGCATGTACTCGTCAAACTCTCGCCAGAACGGTTTTCGTGACCTGTCGAGGTCACCCAACGGTCTCCCCATCTTCTCGTCTTCAATGTACGAGAAGAAGCTTAGACATTCGAAATCGTCGTCCCCCTGGACCAATTCCTTTTTCCTTCCCATTCCAGGTCTCCGAAATCGACACATCCATCTCATCCTCCCCAACGTGTCTCGTTTTCACCGACTTTCCCTTTTCCGTTTCTCTCGCAGACGCAACACATTCGTCCTTCTTTTCGCCTGCGCGTCAATAATATTCATCATCTTTGCTGTTGCCCAACGCTTCAGAACTGAAGAGAAACAGTGGTCAGCTCCCCTATTTCAGGGAGAACCGCCAACCCTCGTCTTTGGTCGGGAAGATTTGCAAAAAATATGGCGATGGGAGGTTCAAAGTGGTCACTATCCCAGCAGACGTGACAGTAAGTTTTTTGCTCGTGACCCGCTCCACAGTTCTTACACCTCTCTTCTAGTTCCGAAAGCAATAGGCCTGACAGTTGCCCCCCTCAATCCTGCTCTTCCTCCACGAAAGGTTGCAAAGATTCCCTCACGCTTCAGACCGCCTGGTGCAGCTGTCGGTGAAACGATAGGTCATGGCCCCAAGCGTGTCTACCTAGATATCCAAGCTCGGCCACCCGATGTTGCATACCCTCCACGGCCCGTCCCTGGAAGTGTTGCAGACCTAGATATTATTATGGACTTGTGTGAGTTTCCTTCAAAGGTAGGTCACGACCCCTTGCTCCACGTCTTTTGCTATTACTGAGGCGCATTTCTAATCGTAGTATGTCCGCGACTGCTTGGAGATACTACGAATAGGTGGCGGCCTTGATAATGGCGCGCGCTTGCGGCGAGGCAATGTAGACGAGTGGAGGTATATTTATTTAGAGGACGGACAAGTCAATCAGGCAGTAGACCCCGCCACAAGTGACCGCGCTTTTGACCCGATTGTTCGACCTTCGGTGCCACTCGACCCAAACGCCGGTCTTCTCAAGAAGCCGCGGACGGAATGGGAACTTTCCCTCCAACTTCCTCCTACCCTTGAACACCACCCTTACCACACGTTGTCTTCTACCTGCGATCCGGAAAACCCTCGTCTTTTCCACATGTTCTGGACCGGGCCGTTCACGGACAAGCCATACCTTGCTCTCCTCTCCTATCTATTTACGCAAAACCTCAGGTTGCATCTTCATGAAGACAATCCGGATGTTGTCGCATGTCGCCCGCAGTTCTGGTTATGGATAAATCCGGGTCCCGCAGCCGCTGTACCAAACCCTAATGCCCTCCATGATATGTTCGAGCAGCTCAAGTCCAATCCTTGGGCGTCGCCCTTCCTTCATCCCCGGTTTAAGGACGTGATTAAGTTCAAAATGTGGAACACAACAGAACAACTAGATGGCGTCCCAGAAATCAAAGACGAATGGCGGGTGTTAAAGGATACATTATTCAACTCCGGTGGACACATCATCTCTGTTCACCATGACGATGACACCACTTCTGGCTCTGACACTTCTTCAGCCTCCTTAGCCACGGCAAAAAGTAATGACGACGAAATGATCAACCGTCTCGGTTCGAAGTCTGCAGATTCTTATGACCGGCTATCCGTCATCCTCTCCGATATGGCTCGTTTTGTGCTATGTCATCGTTTCGGTGGTGTGTATCTTGATGCGGATACCATTTTCTTACGTGACTGGGAGGAACTTTGGGGCTGGAAGGGTGCTTTCGCCTACAGATGGTCTCGCCTTGAAAAATATAATACGGCCGTCTTGCGAATGAACAAAGGTTCTGCACTCGGTTCGTTCCTCTTCAGGACGGCACTGAAGAACGGTCTGGATTTCCATCCTATGACGGTTTCAAAATACACCAAGGACGCCTATCTAGAGGGGCTTCTCCTTCGGTTACCGGATGCCCTCTTTGACTCTGCCTGGCTAAATACGGAGTACTACCAGCGCGACCGCCCTCCTCAACCCTACTTCACCGAGTGAGTGGCTCGCATTTTGTGTTCTTTGTATCTAACCTTATGGAATTGCGCAGGTTTGGAGATCTCTTTGATACCCCACTGCAAAATAGCGCTGCCCCACATGCACTTGGATTTGAGGGATTCTTCCGTGGCGCGTACTCATATCACTTCCACAACTTCTGGTGAACCATTTGTCACTTGGTCCGAGCGTGTTTTTACTGACTCTTTGTAGGTGGAAACCGTTCGACCCTACGAGGAACTTCCCAGACCTTGGGTCGCGATTCACTGAAGGCGAACGCATAGCACGCCTTAACAACGAGATTGCGTTGAATGCCTCTCGCACTGCGCAGGAACCACTGGACAAGCTCACGGAAGATAAACGTGACTTGGACTGGGCAACAGTGCTCAAGCGGACCTTTGAGGCGTACATTCGTGGGGAGAGACCGAATATGTACGGCGACTGGCTTCAGTGGTGAGCCTCCCTGGCCTCACAGGCGGTGGTCTCGCGCGGGCTACGGACTTCCGGTCGAACTGCCCTTTTGTATACCCGTTCCATTATAGTGTAAAGTACACGTGCTCGCATCTGACCGTTCTCAACGTACTACAGGCTTCACACCATAATTTCGCGTTTATTTTTCATCTATAGTTCGCTCCGTGTCCCCCGGATGTACAGCGCTGCGAGACCAGGACATCAACGACAATGGATTTACGAGGGGATTCACACCACCTAATTCATTTATGACATCTTTACATCCCATCTGTGCAATCGTGAAACAGTTGCCCTACGGTTCAATCTGGCATCTAGCGACGATGTCCACAAGGTAAATCGTTCAATCTTTGGCGATGATCTTGGCCTGGGCCGCGTCAATCGTAGATTTGAGAGTTGCAATAACCTCTTCGGGTCTGTCTGCACCGAAGATGGCTGTGCCGGCTACGATGACATTGCTTCCTGAGCGGACGTTATCCAATTAAACTCGCTTTGCGGGTGCAAAAACACACATAGAACATACCTGCTTGTGCGCAGGCTTCGACCGTCTTGGGACTTACGCCTCCATCCACCTCAATGTCTTTGTGAGGAAACCGTGCGCGGAGTTCTGCAACCTTGGGAAGGCAGCTTTCAATGAACTTTTGTCCGCCACGGCCTGGGAATGTTTCTCTTTAGACAAATGTGAGAAAGCCGTGGGAACAGAACACACCAGGATACACGGTCATGACGAGAAGCATATCGGCGAGCTCGCCGACTTCGGCCGTTATCGCAGTGGAGGGTGTGTCCGGGGAGATTGCTACCCCAGCCTTCATGTGTCTCTCATGGATAGAGTGGATAAGGGAGATGGGATCCGCTGAAACACGGTGAGCGTACGGGATCTGGGATAATTGTGTGGGACGAAAGACTGACATGTAGCCTCGATATGGAAGCAGTAGAGGGATCCACCGGCGTCTGCTATGTCATCGACCCACTGATAGCAGCGGTTGCCAGCTGTTACGGACTCCAGTAGAAAGAAGTGTAGACCGCACCTTCTCTGGTTCTGAAACCATCATATGACAGTCCATAAAAATCCCTGGTACACCCTTCGAAACACACGCAAGCACAGGGGCACCTTTGCTCAGGATTACGGTCAAGGTTGAAGGGAAATTTGGAATCGATAGTGGCAATCACCCATGGTAATATTCGGGACGAAATGTCTGGAACGGAGTTGTTCGGATAGATCAGAGGACATGTCCCGCGACACTCTTACCCATCCATGATATCTTAGCAATGAAGACATTCAGCAAAGGGACGTCTACAGGAGTGCATGCTCCGCCCAACGTACCCATGTGAAGCCATTGTGCACCACCTCTCAACATTCGCTTACATTCAGCATTAAGCTGACCAAAGTCAGAAGCGAGTACAGAAGGTGAAATAATGGCGGGTGGCATTATGATAAGGAGACAAGCTATGTCACAGTGGATGTGGATACTGGTCAATAGTCACGTGACCGAATAATGCTTTCAACGACCCCATCCAAGAATTTCTAATCACTCATATCCTTGTTGACCTGCAAAGCTCTAACATCAACAGAAGTTTATCCTGATGCAATACCGAAACCATACATGGGGATTGAAGAAAAGACTGTTAGGTCCCCATGGGAAAGGCTTGGCCCGCCTATTCAGATGTTCGTACCCCGGTTCCTCGGGCAAGTGGCCACCATGTTCTTTCTTGACGTGCTCTGCATGTTCTGCATGTTCTGCCTCAACATTGCGTACCCAGGCAATGACGGCGACGGCTGCGGTCAGAGGTGGGAATCCCGTCAACTATGATTTGTGCGGAGCTCATCACGACGTACTGCCGGGGATGCAAACAAAAAAACTGAGACTCCTTTCAGTAAATGAGTACCACTAAGTTTGAAATAATACGAACCTGATCCTACGCCAAAGTGCGGTGGTGCCTACAGGGAGTTCAAGTCAATTCGGACTTTGGGCGGTAGGGCCGCTATGATGATACCTGCAGCGTGGTGCTTGATTGCCTCGCGCTTAGCAACCCATTCAGAGGGGGGTGCGTCGACTACGACAGAATAAGGACGAGTTCTCGAGATGGTGCGCACGGCTGTGCGCGTGCTACGAGCGACGAGAGACATTGGATTTATGCGGAAAATGACCAGGAAAGCGTGACAGTATAGTAACGATGCGATTTGAGGCGGCGCTTGTATGAAGCTTATATAATCTTTATTCACGTGACTTGAAGTGAGGAAGGTGACGCGTCGCGACTGGCCCTAAAAGCACCAGGCGCGCGCACTCCTTCAAGTATCGTTAACAGATGGTTCCTCGTCCACAGTCGTCAGCTGCTGGTGTACTTGCATTGCTGGTAGAGCAGGAACCCCTGCTCAAGCAGCATGCACTCAAGACCCTGATTTCTCTCGTTCCCCAATTTTGGGCTGAGATCTCTGAGCATATCGCGATCATGTATGTGCTCGACATTCATCCCAATGTCTATGTCTCACAGGAATACAGCGAATCTCTTTATGAAAGCCCAGATCTACCTATCGAGGCGCGTAACTCAGCCGCCCTTCTCGCCAGCAAAGTGTATTACTATCTCGAAGAGTACGACGAAGCCCTGACCTTTGCACTTGGAGCGGGAAATGCCTTCCAGCCCGACAGCAGCATGCCTGGGGACGAAGAATATATTGAGACCTTGATCTGTGGGGCCATATCTCTAGAACCCTAGGCTTCTACTGAAATCCTGCTTTTGCAGCCAAGGCCATAGACAGATACATCGAAGCTCGGGTGGAAGAGCAGCCAGGCGCTCAGGCAAAAATCGATCCTCGTCTGCAGGATATCATAGAGAGCATCTTTTCCCATTGCATCCGAAACGGAGAATATAAACAGGTGAGTCCCAGTCGCGTATCCATATTACCGTCTCACGAGAAAGCGTGCACCACAGGCTATCGGTATCTCTCTAGAATCTCGTCGTCTGGACATAATCGAGGAGCTATACGAGAAGACCCAAGATAATAGTCTGCTCGCTTATTCGATGGAAGCCGTACTCGACAACCATTTCCCATTGTCATATCGTGATCAAGTGCTCAATTTCCTCTACCCGCTGTTCCCATCACCCACAATGGACTCCAAATCTCCATATATACACTCCTTGACACGACTTTTGGTTACTCTGAGCAACCCTGCGCTTACTGTATCCCTACTGGAGTCTCTAGTGCCCAAGGAAAAGCTCGTTGCTTACCAATTAGCCTTCGATTTGGTGGAAGGCGGCGCACAGGATTTCTTAGAAACCGTACGGCATGATCTACCCGCGGGAGACGAGGTATGCTTGACAGTTTTTTGAACAGTCCATGCAGTAAACATGATGAGACTAGGTCTCAAGCCTTATTTTTGAGACCCTTCGCAAGATTCTGGGTGGACGCGAATCTGTAAAGCTCTACCTTGAGTTTTTGAAGAAGAACAACAGAGCCGACCTCTTAATCTTGAAACATACAAAGGTGCCGTAGTGTTCATTTGCATTTTCGGCCAGTCTGAATCCTCGCACGTCAGGACTCGCTCGAGCCGCGTTCATCTGTTTATCACAATTCAGTCACCTTCCAAAACGCTTTCATGCATGCGGGCACAACTTCAGACACCTTCCTACGAGACAACCTTGACTGGCTTGGCTACGCTTCTAATTGGTCCAAGTTCACCGCAACAGCTGCGCTTGGAGTTATCCATAAGGGTAATTTTGAGCAAGGCATGGTCATCTTAGGACCGTACCTTCCTGGTGAAAATGGAGGCGAAAGCAATCTGGCTGGTGCCGCGTATTCAGAGGGTGGAGCACTATATGGGCTCGGCCTCATTAACGCAGGTGTGGGCGCCATTAGTTCGGGGGTGGGGGGTCGGACTGTAGAAGATTACCTCCGCAACATTCTCAAGGCCGCTCAAGGCGAGGTCGTCCAACATGGCGCTGCCCTAGGTCTGGGTATCGCAGGTATGGGAGGACGTAATGTGGAGGCTTACGACGATTTGAAGCAAACACTGTTTACTGATACTGCGGTTGGGGGCGAGGCTGCTGGATACGCGATGGGTCTCATCATGCTGGGCACTGGTGACTCTACGTATACAAATGAGATGCTCAGTTACGCACGCGAAACTCAGCACGAAAAGATTATTCGTGGACTGGCCATTGGGTTAGCATTTCTGTACTTTGGTCGTCAAGACCAAGCAGACGAGATCGCAAAAGAGTTGTTAGCGGAGAAGGTCGGTCAAAACTCTGTAACAATGCCGCAGCTTACATCTTTTAAGGATCCCATTCTTCGGTACGGCGGCGTCTACACCCTCGCCCTCGCCTATGCCGGGACGCCCAACAATGATGCTGTCCGTCGATTGCTGCACACCGCTGTTTCGGATACCTCGGACGACGTTCGCAGGGCTGCGGTCACGGCTCTCGCGTTCCTACTCTTCAAAAACCCTCGTCAGGTCCCTCGAATCGTACAGCTCCTCAGCGAGAGCTATAATCCGCATGTGCGCTGCGGTGCGACACTTGCTCTTGGCATTGCCTGTGCCGGAACAGGACTTCAAGATGCTATCGAGATTCTCGAACCAATGACGAAGGATAGCGTGGACTTTGTCCGACAGGGGGCATTCATTGCCCTCGGTATGATCCTTGTGCAGCAATCTGATGCCTCTTCCCCTTCTCTGGCATCTGTTCGGACAACGTACACCAAAATTGTGGGTGACAAGCACGAAGACCCGATGGCTCGATTCGGCGCCGCTCTTGGCCAGAGCTTTATCGATGCGGGGGGCCGTAATGTGACCATCAGCTTGCAGAGCAGGGCAGGCACCAGGAATACGAGCGCTATCGTTGGGATGGTGATGTTCTGCCAGTTCTGGTATTGGTATCCGCTCGCACATTGTGCCAGCCTGGCATTCCAACCAACTGGGATCATTGGCTTGACGGAGGATCTTAAAGCGCCCAAATTCGATTTCATTTCGAACGCAAGGCCCAGCTTGTTTGCATACCCATCATCGATGAAACCACCGAAGAAAGAAACCACGGCGAAGCTCACAATGGCAGTTCTTTCGACCACTGCGAAAGTAAAGGCGCGAGAGAGGAAAAAGGCTGCCTCGGAGGACGTGGCAGAAGCTGTAAGAGACGAATTTTGGCCTTTGAAGCGTTTGAAGACCTAATGATCGGATGCAGGACATCAGAAAGGAAGGAGACGTCGAGATGAAAACTGATGAAGTGCTGCCAGGACGGCAGGGGGATATCTCACCCCTCAACGAATCCATCTCAAACACTCCAGAGGGTCAGTCTTCGGAATCCAGGACTTCGAATAAACGCAAAGAACCGAGCTGGGAGAGCGTCTCAAACTTCTCACGGGTCACTCCGGCACAGTTCCAGTATGTTGTCTTCCCGCCGAGCAGCCGATATCAGCCAGTGCGTCCGGTTTCGGCACGCGAACCAGCGATGAAGGCAGGGAAGGGGGTGCCGGGTGCCCAAAAGACATTGCAGCCTGAGAGGTATGCTGGTGGTGGCGGGATTCTATTGTTGGTGGACGAGCGTCCTGGTGAACCACAAGAATTCATCGAGTTAAGCACAATTGTCCCCCCAGCGCCTCAGGCCGCACCTTCAAGCAACGCTGGGACATCGGCGACCACAGTGGCAAGAACTGACCGAAACATCGCTCTTGACGCGAATGGACCCGAGGCCGAGGTGCCAGCACCATTTGAGGTGAGCTGAGGCTTAATGGTGTCGATCTGAGATTGTGGGCTGATAAGCAAAAATAGTACCCGTTTGATGACGATGACGCATAAGAATCTTAATTATTGTAGTTAATTCCCTTTTTTAAAATAAAAGAAAAATGAGAGCGTGAGCGTGAGTCACATGTGACGAGATGAAGAATCATTTGTGGTCGCGTTTTCCCCGGTTTTTTATCATCGCGTTTTGGGTTCATTTCTTGTTTGACTGCCACCACCACTAGCCTCCTCCTCATCGCCATGGCTGATCGCATGAATGCTAATCGTAGGGAGCGTGCGTGCATCTCTCCCCCCTCTTCATCGTGCCCATATCTCAACAGCGTCCAATCATAGAGTACAAGGCAAAGGCTCTTAAACAGGATGAACTCAGGAAACGTCGCGAAGAGCAGCAGGTCGAGATCCGGCGGCAGAAGAGAGAGGAAAACATTGCCAAGAGGCGCAACTTTGTCACCACATCTACCGTTGACTCCGATGAAGAAGCATCTTCTGGGGCTTGGGAGAGTCCTGTCCGCGTTATTTCTTATGCTTACTCGCATGCGCTCATCTACTCTGCAGCTCGACGAAGACATGATAAATGGCGTTCTCTCCGAGGATCCCGAACGCCAGCTTGATGCCACGACTAAATTCAGGAAGCTTCTTTCAAAAGAGAAGAATCCACCAATTGAAAAGGTCATAGAGTGTCGCGTCGTTCCTCGTTTCGTCCAGTTCCTGCGGGAAGGACACTCTATGCTTCAAGTAAGCACCGCGCTTCTCTCCTCTCCTTATATCCTTATGGATGTATTCTGAGCTTCCTTGCACAGTTTGAGGCTGCCTGGGCTTTGACAAACATAGCATCCGGCACCCAAGAACACACTCAGGTGGTGATAAAGGCTAATGCTGTGCCTGAATTCATCAAACTCCTTACGTCCCCTGTGCTGGATGTCAGCGAGCAGGCTGTGTGGGCATTGGGTAACATTGCAGGTGATAGTCCTCAATGTCGGGACTACGTTCTCCAACAGGGCGCCCTCCGGCCGTTGTTGAGTCTCCTGAGCGAAAATCACAAGATTAGCATGCTCCGCAATGCTACATGGACGCTGAGCAACTTCTGCCGTGGAAAGTCTCCTCAACCCGACTGGGAATTGGTTTGTTTATCACCTCGTAACGTCAACGTCCATTCCACTCTGACACTTGGTTTCCCTAGATCGCTCCCGCTCTCAACGTTTTGACAAAACTCATCTACTCCATGGATGATGAGATTCTTATTGACGCTTGTTGGGCTATATCTTATCTATCCGATGGCTCCAACGATAAGATCCAGGCCGTCATTGAATCCGGCGTGTGTCGTCGTCTTGTTGATCTTCTTATGCATCCTTCCACATCCGTTCAGACCCCGGCACTACGCTCAGTCGGCAACATTGTCACTGGAGATGACTTGCAAACACAGGTCGTAATTGCGTCCGGTGCGCTGCCAGCACTCTTATCGCTGCTATCCTCCCCGAAGGACGGCATTAGGAAGGAGGCTTGCTGGACGATCTCTAACATCACAGCCGGGTCACCTCCTCAGATTCAAGCTGTCATTGAAGCCAATATCATCCCGCCTCTTATCAATATCCTCTCCAACGCAGACTTCAAAACCCGAAAGGAAGCATGCTGGGCGATTTCCAACGCTACGTCGGGTGGCTTGCAGGAACCGTCTCAGATCCGTTACCTAGTCTCACAAGGCTGCATCAAGCCTCTATGCGACCTCCTCACGATGATGGACAACAAGATCATTCAGGTTGCACTTGATGGTTTAGACAATATCTTGAAAGTGGGGGAGAATGACAAGCAGGCCGCAGGTCCAGGAGCTATCAATAAGTACGCGCAATACGTGGAGGAAGCAGGTGGCATGGTCACTATTCACAACCTCCAACAACATGACAACATCGATATTTACAAGAAGGCGTTCAATATTATGGACAAGTACTTCCCCGATGAAGAAGAGATGGACGCTGGTGTATCCGCAGCTACGGTCGATGCTAGCGGCGCATTCTCCGTAAGTACACGAGTGTCATATGGGCCTCTCTTTGGTTAACAGGCTCCATCTCCTAGTTTGACACCGCGAACAATGCCCCGCAAGGCGGTTTCAGCTTCGGCCAGTGAAGATGTGCCGGTCCTTATTAGTCACGTCCCTCCCCTCTTTCCTTACGGTTCTTGTGCCGTTCATGTCCGATACACCGTTCTTGCCTGTCATTGTTCTCTAGTTTGCTGACGGTTCCTGTGAATTACATCCCGATAAGCCTCTTTTTGAAGTTCTGTGCCAACTGCTGCTGCGCTATATTTTCATTCCGTTCTCGTGATTGGACGACATTTCAAGCATCATAGATATCTCATGTTGTGTTGGGTATAGGACAGTAGAAGCAAGGGAAAACAAGCAATGTACTTTTGAATCTGATCCGGCCCGAGCGACACGCGACCGTCTTGAATGGCTTCCCAAATCTTGCCCCTAGGTAAAAGTCCTGTCTAGCTCTTCATTGGTTATGATGCCTGACCGTAAAGCGGGTGGCAGAACTCATAGATAGATGCATCGGTTCGCGCATATGGGTGATTATGAAAAATGAGCGCGAATTCACTGGAACTCTGCTTGGGTTTGATGACTTCGTCAGTAAGTCCTTCAATCGCTCCCCAATTCATTGACGGAATGCCTTTCTCTCTCCCCTTCTCTTGATAGATATGGTTCTCGATGACGTTACAGAGTAGTACGTTGCGCCTTTATATTCATTTTGTCAGTGGCCCCAAGGTCGTTTTACTCGCCTCTCTAGTGAAATGACCCCGAAGGGCCGCAAGGTGACGAAGCTTGCGCAAACGCTTCTGAACGGGAACAACATATGCATGGTACAGTAGTGCATTTTTTTGCTGATATTACACAACCTGGCTCTGTGGTGTTGACGACGCACTTCTGTCTAGTTGGTTCCTGGGAGCGATGGGCCAGAACAAGTGTAGCCAATAGTACAGTAGTTCCCTGGCATCCCTCCGGAATCTTGCACCACCCATGGTTTTAGCTTGTCGGACACCACCCTACGGCTTTGTATTGTACGGTACACTGCAATGAAACGTCCCTTCTTCGCCACAAGGCAGGTGATTCGAGCGCGCGGTTTCTCTTCGACTACTTTTCAGTTCTGATCATCACGGGTTGAAAACCAACAAAGCGTCGTGGGGATAGTTGGTTCGATGTTTGCGAAATCTCCCGCCAGTTCAAGAAATAACTCGCGGTGTTGAGTGACCCCTCGCAGATCGCTCTTCAGAAGTCACGTGACCCTGAAGCTGTCGCGAACTAGGTCTGCGAATTCTTGACCACGACACTCAATGCCTGTCCGTCTCCGCCTGTCATTACACGGCAACAGAAACAACCGCATCTTCCACCTCGTCGCCATAGACCTCCGAAAACGCAGGGATGCGAAGCCCATAGAGCTCCTCGGGGTATATGACCCCCGTCTGCGCCTCGGCCAAGAGCACAAGACGATGCAATGGAGCGTGGAACGAATAAAGTACTGGCTCGAAAGGGGCGCCGCTCTCCCGAGCAAGCCAGTCGTAAAGCTCCTCGAAAGGGTTCGTTTTGCTCCCACACTTCTTTCCTTTTTTTCCGTATTCTGAAAAGTGTCACAAGGGAGGCATCATTCCCCCAAACTCGAAATATCACCCCAAACCGGGAGAACTAACCTCCGCCCCTTCAAGCGACACAGACAAAATCTCATCTCCGTCCGCACAACCCTCGCCTTCATGAGGAGGGCACAAATGTACGATGGGATGGATAGGCGGTGGAGGGAAGTCTCTATCCAACGGTCGTAACGCGCTCCTCTCATACAAGCCCAGCGCAGGATGGCGCCCGAGATATACATCTATACGTTTCTAATGCTCTTGCAATCCCCCGTACTCATGTGCGTTCCAACAAGGCGACGATGTCGGGGCGCTGAGCAATGGCTGCCAGATCCGCTGCCGTATATCCATCCGTGTCCTGCCATATATTTCATTTTATTGGAATTTTTTACGAATAGAGAAAACGGTTATAATTGGCAGACAGCGTGCTCACTTTGAGTGATTTATCGGCGCCGTGATTGAGCAACAACTCGACCGTGGCGACGTTCCCTCGATCTGCGGCCAAGTGCAGCGCAGTGTATCCCTGCAGATTTAAGGGGCCACCGTAGAAATCACCATCTCGTGGCAAAAAGCCAGCTACTTACATATTCGTCACGGGCATCGATATCCAAGTCTTGGGAGGCATCGAGAAATGCGGACGTAGCAGCGACGTCGTCTCCCATCGCATGACTGTGTAGTCCGGTCGTGGCCTGTTCGTCAACTGGGGGTGGGGACATGACGCTGACGGAGACCCCCACTCCCATACCACCGCTGCTCCTCTCAGGCCGTTCGTCTCCCTCCTCCGTCGTTGCTGCAGGGCTCCCCTCTTCCCATCCTAGGCTCGTTGCAATGTCCAAATATCGGTGTTCTGCTTCAGAGGGTCGCCCCTCGTAGGTTTCAGCTGCCAGCTTCCACGCGTCCCATTTGGCGCGACCAGAGATGTCAAAGAATGACGGGCGATTTGTATTTGGTGATGGAGCGACGGTGAGCAACTTGAAGAGACCATAAAGCTATACGACATAAACAACCCAGAAGTAACAAACTATGTCAGGAGCTGAGCTGGTAAACGAATGTGCAGATGGACCTCCAGTTTTACAGAATTGGGTACTTGTGCCAACGAAGATGCGCTGGATAGATATGACGCGGCCTCATTAAACACAGGCGAAGGAGAGTACAAGGTAGTCATCCTCGACTGCCGTTGCGGTTCTAAAGTGCTTTCACATAGTTTCCAAGGCGAATACGAATCTATTATGTAACCAATAAGGGTTATCAACATGACATCTATGTGAGTCCAGCAGCTTGCATCGCCTGAGAAGCGACAAAACATGGGTCAGCGTCGGCCATCCTCGTCGTAGACATAGATTACCCACCTTGAGCATCTCAGACCCGATCTTTGCCGGACTGTCAGTCACAATGACCCCGGCCTTTTGGAGGGCCGCGACCTTGTCAGAAGCAGCACCTGAGGGATAGTATGTCAACTCGGAGCGGCAGGCGGGTGACAAATCGCGAGATGAAAATCACCTTTTCCACCAGAGATGATGGCGCCAGCGTGGCCCATACGGCGACCAGGTGGGGCAGTGCGTCCAGCGACGAAACCGACGACAGGCTTTGGCTTTGCGCGTGTCAGGTTGTATTTCTCGAGGTATTCTGCAGCTTCTTCCTCCATAGTACCACCAATTTCACCGATGATAACGATACCTGCTCTCATTGAGCCCCGCAAGATTTGTGTTCATGGCAAAATCCGTACCGTCGGTATTGTCATCCTCGAGGAGGACCTTGACCACGTCGACATGTTGCGTTCCGGGGAAGGGATCACCGCCAATGCCAACGCAAAGAGATTGTCCGAGACCAGCGTCAGTCGTCTGTGCGACCGCCTCATAAGTCAGCGTCCCGGAGCGCGAGACAATACCTGTCCGCGTAAGGGTCAGACAAACGAAAAAAAAAAGGTGGTGGAACATGGGCAGATTCTGGCGCGTACCAATGCGGCCGGGCTTGTGGATGTGACCAGGTTGAATGCCCATCTTGCATCCCAAGGGATTGATGATGCCCGGGCAGTTGGGACCCACGAGACGCGACTTTGACTGGCTTTTCAGCGCATTCACGATCTAAGGTAGGGCTAAATGAGGAAAGCGACCCCTACAAGCAAGGACGTAAAAAATGGTAGACATACCCGAATTTCGTCCGCCTGAGGAATGCCCTCGGTAATGCAAACAATCAGACCAATCTCATTCTCAATCGCCTCGATGATGGCGTCGGCAGCGCTCGGCGGAGGCACGTACAACACCGACGCGTCCGGCTTGGTCTCGCGAACGGCCTGCAGATGATATCGTTTGAACGCCGTGTATATGGAACGCAGCGAACGTACCTCCTTCACCGACCCGAACACGGGCAGGCCGAGATGTGTCTGGCCGGCCTTCTTCGGGGAAACGCCGCCAACCATCTTGGTTCCGAACGCGATCGCCTCCTTCACGTGGAAAGTTCCCTGTTCTCGTCACAAAACGTGAGATGATGATAAGCACATATTGGAAGTAGTGGACTCACGGTCTTTCCTGTAAACCCTTGGCAGAGTACTTTGGTGTCCTTGTGAATGCGGAGGTTCTGGATGGTACTCTCATAACTCCGTCTGGTGGCAGACTGAGAGAATGCCCGGCGTCCAGCTGAAACCGAGGTTAGCAGAGGATAAAAACGTGTAACGCTGGAAACGAACCGCTAGTTACCAGTGAATGATTGAGGCGAGGTAACATGTCGGTGGGGGAATGAAGCGTTAGGGAAGCGTATACGACGAAACGACCCGATCCGTGACAGCGAACGGATAGAAAAATTATGTAATATCATTTTATAAGGATCCTAAATGAATATTGGTTTTATTTATGGGCTGTCACAAAAGACAAAATACAAAAAACCAATAAAAATTTCACTTCATCCTTCCCACCCCCTCAATCAAGTGGAACTACTTTCCTGCGATCCCTCGCCTTGCGTGACGCACGATGAATTCCGAGAACGGCATACTTCACTTTGTCGTACTGCTTAGCACGAATTGCGCTACAAGCCCGTCAGCGATGGTGTTAGTCGTGGAGAATACGATTCAGACATACTCGTCAAGGTCCTTCATGAATCGTACTTTAGCATCCTCAGGTGCAGAAGTCACGGGAATGGATCGTAAAACTACTGGCGCCCATTGTTGTAGCTGTCTAGGCCATAGCGATGCCAAGACACGAAAGAGGGTGACGATGATAGATGCAGTCTCTTCGGGAAAGTCCCCGACGAGGCCTGTCAGAAGGAGGCTAGTGAACTCGAAGCCCTCCTTATCAATGGTCTGATGGATGGTTTGTGCGTAGAGAGGAAACTTTGGAGGTGGGGGTTTGCGGGGGTCCGGAGTAAGACAATCATGCGTTAGAATCATACGGATAAGATCCAAGGATGCGAATATGGTGTCTGAATGAATGAGTGTGAGGGCGGCGAGAGAAATGTGGAACGCGGCAGGGAACGCTGAAGACTCGAAAAATATGTCGGGCGCAAATTCTACCATGTTCATGAGCATTCGGATATAGTCCTCGAGCACTACACGCGCTATCAGTGAGTCCTGAGGATGGCAGGGGAAAAGGCGTTAAGCGCTCACCGTCAGGTAACATGGCCGCCGACTTCTCTCGCAACATAGTAAGGAGCTTTTGCGTTGATCGTTCGTATACATCCCTGACTGCGTCCCGTAACAACGAGTCTTCTTCATTACCGAACCTGCTGTGGACCTTGCTCGCAATCCAGAGGTAACAGGACAATCCTGATGATGCGAAAGATGCGGACATTCTCCCAAGGACATCTGACGCAATCGGCAACACCGCTTCTCCAAAGAGATTGAGAGCATGGCGGAGGACACGAGTGACATGCTCGGCACTGTCATAGTCCGAGTCGTGCTTAGCCAGGAACGCATCGAAGACGGGCCACACCTCTTGACAAGTGCCCTGACAGGAAGCTGGGAGATGTTCTCCGAAAGAGCCGACGACGTGTAGCATGACTTCCAAATTAGCAAGGCCATCTTTTGTTTGGAGACCTTATATGAGCGAATGATTACTAGAGACAAAAACGAACGTACTGCCAACTTCTTGGAGCTCTTGCTTGCTCGCGGCACCTGGCTTGCTCGCGCTGGTGAACACAACTGCGAGAATGGTAGAAGCAAACGTCTTGAGCGACTGTGCCGCTTGGTCCATAGGCATTGCTGAGATGACGTGGGCGATGGCTTCGTATACAACAACCTTGTCCTCTTGCCCCAGTTTCGTCCCAACGTTGGCAGTAAAGGCATGCAACTCCGAGATGAAAGGTACAAGATGCTTCCGGAGCACAATTAGATATTGCCGGTGACATGCAAAGAAACACACTATACCTGCTTGCAATCCTGGCACAGATACTTCAGAGCCTGCCCAGCAGCACCGATGACGTCTTGATCCGTATCCTCGAAGCCCGCAGAGATATACTGCAGCGACGGACTAATATAATCGGGATGGGAGCTTATCCATTCCGTATATCTAGAAATTATTAAGAGGGCGGCATAACGTATCCGGGTATGTGTTGGTAGCGTTGGGATGAGTTGCATGATTATGGGCACCGCATGCTCGTCCTTTGAATTGACTTCTGCGCCCATGGACCGCATCGCGAATAGAGGCGCCTCGACATTTTGCCAGGGTGTATCAGGATCCCGAGTCAAAGACGCCTGAACCAGTTGCAGAGTCTCCAGCAAGCATTGTTCCGTGCCCAGTACATAGCAACAATCCTTCAGAGTGTCGCCCATAACATGGCGGAATGATCGAAAGTCGTCCATCTCTCGTCCGGTCAACATGGAGGGATCCGAAGGGAAATGTAGATGCTTGATCATGACAGTCACCAGCGACTTGTACGCGTCGCGCAACAGCGGAGGTATGGACGCTCTCTTGCCGATGCTTTGCGCAAGCCGCATCCAGAAAGGGAATGTGATGGGTACGATATCCAAGTCGTCGTAGGCGGAACATTGACCGATGGCCTCTACGATGGGGAAAAAGGTATCCGTGTGTTGCAAGATGAGGAATCGGTAGGTTTCGCCCGCTTCTGAAAATATGCGCGCATAGCCCCTCATCCTTTCTGGATCATCTTTTGCGGTGGTCAGAGTGGCCTTGAGTGCAATGACCTTGAGAACAATGCGCTCGATAACGGCCGTGTTATCGTCGATTTCTTGGGTTTCATGGATGAGGTCACAAACGGCATTGGTGGCGGACTCGAAGAGTTGGTCGGAGGCCAACGCTTGAAAACAGAACTCGAAGATAGGAGACTCTGCAACGTCGGTGGCCGTCATCTCGCCTGCGGTGAGCCAACTTCTGAGACAGGCAAACACTTGGTTCTGGATGGCATGGGTGACGCCTGCGTGGTTGCCACCCAATTTCATGAGCAAGCATCACGGAGGCGCAAGAACTCGCTACCTACCAGGGGCTTGCAAATACAGAGAAAGCACCTCAAGAACCTGCTTCGAACAGTTACCCAACAGCTGCGCGCTCCTCTCTGCATATTCTTGATCCTACAGAGAGAAGGTTGACTTCAACACGGGTCGCCAGTGAAACTGCGTCGGGTCCAACCCACCGTGACCGGAATTTTGGTATTCGAAATGAGCTCCTCGGGCAAGACGGTCAGAAACTGCAGCAGAACCGGGACCATAGACGGGTTCTGTCCGTAAGAGTCGACCAACCCTTCCACCGCATTCGTCCAGGTGGGTAGTTGCAGCGCAAGTCCCGCGAGAGCTAAGCAAAGCTGTAGGATGATCGCGCGAGGGCCATCCTTGAAGTACTCGAGGGCGGCAATGATAGTATCGCGTAAAGGGAACAGTTGGGCAGGGTCGACTTGCGCTAGATCGTACGTAACCTGCCGAAACCGTGAAGTCAGACGGGAGAGATGAGTGAGGGTCGGTCGCCTACCTTTGTCCTGAACGTTTGGGCAGCAAATAGCTTTGCAGCGGGAGGCGCATCTGGCGACCTTAGTATGAGATTGCAGGTCGTCCACGCTTCAGACTGTGAGAACGGGTGGATGGTGGCGAGTCAGAAGTCGTGGTCGAGGGTCCACTGGAGAAAGTGTAATTACTGAGTGTTGAAAGTCCTGCAGCCAGGCATTTGCTTTGTTCAAGGAAGCCTTGTCAGGAGCACGGGTGAAGACATCCAAGGCTGCGAGAAGGGCCTGAATGTCGGCCATGGTGTCTAGGTGGTGAAGTTTTGGGGGGTTGTCGTTTGAGGTAAAAGACAATCGGAACGGGTCTCGACTCGATCAGGCCGGGTTGAATGAACGGTGTGCACAGCTTATCGCAACACATTTGGATCCCTCCGTACATACCACACCACACAATCCCACTTCTACACATATCTCACACAGAAGCAAAGATCAGACAGCACTGGCGCGCATGGTATCATAAAATTGTCATCGGAATCGGAAAATAAAAACCCATCGCTGTCCCTAACGACATGCAACGGGGGCTCCTGCGAAAACGAGAACAAGAGGAAGAGTTACTCATACTGAACTGAATCGAAGCTGTGGCGAAACACGCCGGGGATATCCGTGCAAACGAGTGACGAAGTGGCAAATGCACAAGAGCCGGGACGCAATAGACAAAGTAGAGAGGGGAGAGTGTAGGATACTAGAGCTAGACAAGGTGGCGCAGATAGCAATAGACACGCCATGAAATGGAATGCATGGATGACAGTGCACACTTTCCGGACAGAAGGAAAAACAATATCTGTTAGACCATTCAAGGACGGAGGAAACCCTTCCTTGTTTTCTGCTAACAAGACAATTGGTGTCATTCGTGGTCGCGCAGCGGAAACTGGATTGTATCTCACCGTCCCTTTCTCGGGCGTCAACGGCCGGCCGGCCTCGATCTTCCGCTTCTTCTCCTCGAGATCCAGCCGTTGCTTGTCCAAGGACTCCTTCATCTCCCGATGTCTCGCGTAAAGCTCCTCCTCCGACTGCTTCAACTTGGATTCCTTTTCTTGCACCTTCTGCTGGAAGACCATCTTCATCTCGGCTTCCATCTTGGCTAGTTTGGCTTCGTGGAGAACGCGCTCTTCTTGCATGCGCAAGGCCGGACTATCACGATGAACGGTAAGACAGGATAGAGAGCAAGAAATCAACAGCCCCATACTTGACTTCCTTGAAGACACTCGAGTCTTGCGCCACACCCATGCTGAGTAGTTTTTCCGTCCGCCAGTTCTCATAGAGAACATCATTGGTATACTCCCTGAGTTCTTCCATGTACGTTCGTATAAGCATCTGGCGAAGCTTGACAAAGTCGCAATGGTCCTCGTTGTCAACCTCGATGACACCCCAAGGGTAGGACCGTCCGCGAACGTGCTGCCCGTTAGGAGCCACGACGACCTGATCGGAACCGACGACGGCGAAAGGAATTTTGCTTGCAATTTCCTCTGCTTCTGTTATGGTCTCCTCATCTTCGTTCTCGTAGGTTGGGGCTTGGAAAATGTGGATGTTGTGATAAGCTATATCCGCAAGAATCTAGGGCTCAAGTGAGTGACGAGGGGACATCATCGAGGTGATGTCATCGGCTTACCCTGGCCTTGAATTCCGCAACTTCGTCGTCAGTTAACGTATCTGCCTTGGCGATGACGGGGATAAGGTTGACTTTGGTATGAAGCCGACGCATAAATTCGATGTCGAGGGGCTTCAGCCTAAAATAACACCTTCGTTACTGGCATGTGTCTCGGGTCAACGGAAAAACACTCACGCGTGACCGGTTGGCTGGATGAAGTACAAGCAAGCATGGACGCGATTATCCACGATCTTTTGCCTGTTGACGCGGTTCTCCTGCTCCAGGTATGAGTCAAACCGGGCTTCAATGTTCTCGACGATGGGTTTCCAGCTAAGCGGAATACATTCGCGTGAGAGAAGGGACGACAGGCGAGACGGATTCCATGTACCTGTCATCGTTGTTGACAAAGTCACCGAAGCCGGGGGTGTCCGCGACGGTAAGGCGGAGACGAACACCGTTCTCCTCAATGTCTGGATAGGACTCACGTGGTCAGTGTGGCGTCGCGGCTATGGACAAAGACGGGGATTATTTACCGGCGCTGATGCTCTGGATGGCGACGGTCTGGGGCCGTTCAGCATTCGGAGCGGGAGGCTCCTTAGGAGGATAGAGGACGGTATTGAAGAGGGTGTTGACCAAGGTTGACTTTCCCAAGCCAGATTCACCTGGGAATATATAGAATTGAGAGAAAGGGCCAACAAAAAGGGGAATGGGTCGTACCGACAACCATCACGGTGAACTGGAAACCCTTTCGCACGCTCTTACGGTGGACCTGGTTGGGAAGGTTGGCGAACCCGACGTATCCCATGAGTTTCTTGCGGATGATGGGAGTGATGCCGTGCATAGTGCTAGGGAGAGAGGGACTTGAACCATTTGGCAGAGAGCCGTTGGTGTTTGGGGACAGGTCGCCGGTGCGGGAGGAGAGGTAGGAGTCGGTCATCTGGAGGAGAAAGGAAATAAGGAGAAAGACTTGAAAGGAAAGGAGGGGTAAAGAGGGAAAAAAAATACTTTTGAATTGTCGAGGACGAGTGGGGGAAGGAAAGAAGGGTCCGGGCTCGGTCGTTGCCTTTGTTTGTCTTTGCCTTTCCTGGCCAACCGCGGCTTTGGCAAGAGAACGTCCAACTGGGCACTCGCTTCGCTTCCCGTCGTTTAATGGTTCGTGGCCACTCACCAGTCCGATTCCTCGTTCTCCCTTCATCTCCTGATCCATTTCTGCTCTTTCCTGCTCTCCCTCTCCGCTTTTTATCGATACAAACCATGCCCCTTCCGTGCGGCTCTCTCGCCTCCTTTCTTTACTCCTTCCGGTTCTCGCGTTGCTACCTCTGATCTCTCCACTTAATTTACTACCCACGCCTCTGCGTTAATATACATGTCAAAGTACCTGTCTGCGTGAGCAACGTCTTCCGCTCTCACACCCTCACCATCCGTCCATTCCATCTCTCCCAAAGGCAACATATCGTCACCGTGTCCACACGTGTAGTCCCCCTTTTTCCTTGTCTCCTTCTGCGCTTGCACGCGTCGCGCCTCTGCTTCTCGTCGTGTAATTTCCTCCCCCATCTTGATCACCGCAACCTGGGCCTTTCTCAAACCACCACCACTCTGTGACGTCCCTTCCGGCGAAGAACTTGACGTCCCGGTTTTGTTGACGTTCCGCCTCCTTTGTCTTCGGATGACCCCGCCGTTCGCTTCACCCACGCCGTAAATCGTCCGTCCCGTGCGTCCGAGACCGATCCCCAGTCCGGAGCTGGTTGCCCGTATCGTATGCGGCCATTCTTCGGCATCCCTTCTCCGCCGATGTGGTATGTTCTTGACGTTTTTCGCGAACATGGTCGTCATTGCCAAATCTTTGGCGTATTTTTTCCGGGAAGGCGGGCGCTCCGCGGTTTTCAGCTTCTTCGTGGAAGAGGGCATGTCAGATGGGGAAAGACAATATGGTCGTTGTCGTTGTGACAAGTACACCGCCATCAGTGCAGCCCGGGCATCAGAAGATTCGCGTGGCATGGAAGGTGAAAGCGTGAAAGTAGAGGAGCGCTGGTTTTTCCTTTTTGCTAGCACAGTGTTGCCGACATAACGCGATTTTCAGTTTATATACCTGTAGATCGCTCAATTGTGAATAAGGTGTCTCGGCTTCCGATGCATCTGCCTCGAGGCGCTTTGCGCATCACTACAAGTGACAAGGTGGACAAGCGGACCAAGTGGTCGATCTTTGTTCGAGGGCGCTGAACGAGGACAAAAGTGGCCTGCGTGTGTGCCACAGTGGCGAATCCACATCGGGTTGCACTTGTGATCGCACAGTGCACACGTTCTCCTCGGCGCATCACCACGCCGTGATTGTGGTGGGGTGGACCGTCCCTCTCGTTGTGACTGTATCAATGCGAATACCACATACAATCCGTCAAAGCCGTTTTCAAGCGCTTCCAGGTTTTATTTGACGTCAACGACCCCACACGCGGCTACACCCGACCGGCATCGTCGGTCATGAAACTTTCCGTTCCGTTTTCTGCGTCGTGAAGAGGGAATTTACGATCAATCTTTGTGGGTAAGGTGAGCCAATGGGTCATCAAAGAGCCCACCTCGGCCGTAATTGCAGGAAAGTGAGTGGCAAGGGACGGGGTTTCCCTTCCGTCCGGCGTCTACGCGTAAACTTGCACCAACGTCCAAAATTTTTTTACCCTGGCAGCAAGCAGAGGGCGGCACGCACACCCACTTTACTAAATGGGTTTACTATCTGCTTTCCCACGACCCGGCCAAGTTACTCTTGCGGTTCTCGGAAGAACGTGTCTCGTTTGCGGGCATGGATCTGACTTCATGCCCCTTTAATATCGCACAATGCCCTCGTCAGCCGCCTGATCAACACCCACCACGGATAGAATCGATCTATACATCAGAATAGGCATAGTTTCGCCTTTCCTATTAATCGGGGAAAAGTACCTACTCAGTGCCTAGCCAGAGCTCTGGGCGTCGCCTGTCCACCACTGCGGGCTGGTGTCTGCTTTGCCATGCCTTCCGGCTCCAAAGACGAATGAGAGAATAGAACCACAACTTAAGTTCGCGTCCAATTTATCGTCAAACGCCACCTCGTTTCACTGGCCGCGAAAATCAGCCATCAAAGCCTTACAAACGGGCCTGCAGAGACCGTCTTCCCAGCTTGCCACGGCCATGCAGCGGCGCGAGGTTAGAAGAAGGTAAATATGGAACAACTCTATTCGAATGATTCGCGATGAAGGGGAACAGCACTAGCAGATATCTGGGGTCTGCCCGAAGGACGAGGAAGCCATGATTTTGGGAAATCCTTGATTGAGGGCGGGGAAACATAGCGACCGGCACCACCTGCCATATCCCGCTTGAGCTTCCCCTTCTTGGCCTTGGCCGCCTTCGCCTCTAGATGTCTCCGGTCAATGGGAATGTCCTTGAAGCGATCGCTGTCGTTCTGCGAAAGCAGCGAAACCCCCTCATAAGGCAAGCACGAACATAAAGCGGGCGGAAATTTGACATACATTGGCCGCATTGATCAAGTCATCGAGTCTGTCACTGACCCACTTGAGGTTCATAGCTGGTTCTGGGAAGTCTTCGCAGGCTATTTTGACGTAGCCATGCTCCGCGTTTGCCCCGAGCTTGATTCCCGAGCCCTTGGGCGGCGTCGGTGTCCATCGTACGCCAGCCAGCAGACGGAATTTGTACATCGCGTGTTTGTCTTTCAGCGGCAACTGAGAAACAGCGACCGTGAGGGCACTCTTCACGGTCGCGGGATGCTCTTCACCGCCATACGATATGGTCCGGACCACGAGCGGCGTTTCTGGCGTTGGAAGGACGAACGGTTTGCGAAATGCTGGCCACGCGTGTCAGACAATCCAAAGATGCGCCAATGAGGATTATATTTCGAGTCTCTCGCTCACCGACGAGTTTTGGCATTTCGTGCTCTATTAGGCGAAGGTAGCGTAGATTTTGACGTTGTTGCATTAGGTACAGATGGCCAGCGGAGGACGAGTCATTATCGTTTTCGACGATGTCGTCCGCAGACCATTGAGCTCGTATCCCGGTCTGAGCCTCCCTGAAGTCTTCTAAAGTTATGCCCTCCGTCTCGGCAGCCTGCCTGAGAGTCCGAGGTATGTCGACATCGCTCTGAACCGCAGCTCTAGCTGGGGGTTGCCGAGGGAATGCACGGTAGGATGACGTAGAAAAGGACCTAGTTGAGTGAGAGAGGGCCGAGAAGGTTCGGCGCATGACCGGGATGAGGACGAATAGTCGAGTGGTTCTGAATTGGTGTGAAGCGGAGGGCAACACAATGACAAACATGCCTCGCGCCCTTTGGTAACTGATCAAACAGCGATGGTGGTAATTCACAACTCACTCGGCCCTCGTCGAGCGCGCCATCTCACCACCCTCTCTAGCGTCTTCTGCTCTCCATCAAGGCTGACCTCGAAAATATCACAAATCTCGTCCCCGCCGCAGACGACTTTGAGTACTTCTTCGGGGTTTGCGACGCTCATCCTTTCATCCTCACCCCTCTCTTACATGCGGTCTTCATAGGTGAGATGCACTAGTTGCAACGAGCCCCACCCGAAGATCGTATCTCTCAATCGCGTCGTACGTGGCCCTTTACCACACGAAACGCTCCGTTCCCAATCGTGACCCACATTATCAACTCATCTAGGACGAGCATCAAGTCAGTACTGGCAAGGACAACACTGCCCACTTTGTTTGGAGATGCGGCCATTGCAGGCGCGAGAGCTCTGCCAAGTTTGATGCATCCAGCGTACCACGGCCATACTCGATCGATGCCAACGAACAATTCGCCCCCTTCGTCACACTCGACTGCAGGGGTCTTGAGTTTATCAGCTTCGATCCTCGGGTCCGTGCTCTGCAGCAAGGCACCTTGCAGATTTACTCACTGTTCTCAAGGGCGTCTGGAAATGCGAGGGCGTCGAATCGAGAACGCAGTTCACTGAGGTCGAATTCGAGAACGGTGAATGGGTGGATTACGACGAGAAGGTAAGTTTAGGTCAAGAGCCATGTCAACTTCATCCCAGCTAACGAGCTTGCTGCGTGTCAAGTCAAAGGAACCCGTCGGTATTTCCAATATCGGAAGTAAATGGACCAGGGCATGAGGATGCAGTTGTAACCCCCAATTGTACATTATCAATGGAACTCGGATACGCCGTTCCGAACATCGTTCTCATCAAGAAGAATGAATCTGCAAGTTGGCCATATTGATCAAGCTTTCACTGCCCCGTCCTGTCATCTAGTCAAAGTAACCCACTGGTTTTTTTTTGCCGTGTGGAATCATCGCCTCGTGACATTGAGTCTGTTGTATCGATCCTCTAAGGCCTTATGTCCTAAACGTACTGAACATTGGTCGCTCTTCCCGTTACCGCTCGCCACGGACTGGACTGGACTCGCAGAGCTCGAGAGGCTTGGTCCTGTTCCGCGAACTCATGGTCAGCGTTCGCTTTCGAAGCACGGTACAGTACTTAGTCGACCTCCTACATCCCAACTCTTGGCCCCCAGCGGTTGGCTATGGTGTCCTCGGGCCGAATAGTACGTCGTGTTTTGGTTCAGCGAGACTTCTCTTCCCCATGGAATTTTCGTCGAACGGTCCACCCCCTGTAAAGAGACGGGATCAGAGTCTTCAGATGCTTCGACACTACTCTTATCAACGACGATAGCGGGCCGATGAGGCTCATGATTCTTCAACGAATGGTCAAGTGTGCATCTACCGTATGGCATGTTCTCTGAGAAGGTCTATGGATGTGATCAGGTGCTACTCGGATATCCTCTACAGCTCTAACAGAGGGCATTCCAACGGTAGGTTCGTTCTAGGCCTCTGGTCATCAGAGAGGTCGACCTTCCTATCAATTTCCATCTAGAATTTCTGAATAATGAGGTCTCAGTGTGCCGCCAGCACGTGTGAGCGACGAATCTCGCTGGGGTCATGCCACCGCCACTTTGAGATGTTCGGCACGGTGCTTTCCGACTCCAGTGATATGAGTCGATTGAACAGGCGACGGAGTTGATTTCATGGAAGACTTCATGAGTGGTTAATGTCAGGTATTACACTGGTCTTTTCTGTCCTCGGGGCGTTACAAGTACTCGGTACCCTCAAAATGACGCGAGACATGGAAAGCACCGTGGAGGATAAGCATACCATTGGTATCAGAGGCCTTATCCCGGATCCAACTTGGGATTAGACTATGCAGAAATACACCGTTCTGTATGGCTATGAACGAGGTGGGCTAATGTAACAAAAATGTGTGCGGAAGCAGAAGATGCATGTCAAATGTAGCAGAAATGGTCAACGTCAACATAACCAGGGTGTGGATGGGGGGAAGGGAAGATTAACACGCAGTGCCTAGTAGAAGGGAGGGGATTAAGCTATCAAAGCTGCGTTCATGAAATCATTAGTCGTCATCCGAGTCGTCCCTAGCGACCTCCCGGCTGCCGCCGAAGTCGCTAAACACCCAACCTGGGGGACGAGTCAAGTATGTGTGCTTTCGTAGCTCGGTAGCGGATGGTCGTTCGTTAGGATCACTGGCATCGGAAGTGTCAGAAATATAAAATAAGATCGGCAAAGGACCTACATCGCGAAACATTTTTTCCTGAAATCATCAGCTAGGGGAGAAAGTGTTATGCCTGACGGGATAGGGGGAGCTTGCTTAGTGGAATATAGCTGATCGGCGTGGGTGCATCGTTTGAGCGTTGTGATCCAACTAAAGAATGTTTGCTCGCACCTTCACAATCACGGCCATGGCTTCCTCCTTACGCCAAGGACGTTCTCCAGCCCACATCTCTAAGACTACACAACCAACGCTCCAGATGTCAACCTTTGAATTATAGCCACGCTTTCCTGTATTCACAACTTCAGGCGCCATCCAAAACACGGTACCTTGCATGGCAGTAAGGACGTTTTGCTCATTGATGTCATCTGTCCGCTTGGAGATGCCAAAGTCACTGATCTTACAGACACCGGTCTTCTCAACCAAAATATTATCAGCCTTGAGATCCTGTCATACGCAGGGTCAGTGATGCAGAATAATTTGGAACCATATACCGCTCACTCTATGCAAGATACCCTTCGAATGAAGGTATTCAAGTCCCAAGAGGAGTTGTTCAGTAAAGTACTTGGTAACGTTCTCTTCGAAACGCCCATATTTACGAAGGCAACTTCCCACGGAACCGCCAGGAACATACTCCAGGAAACTTTGACGAATATCAGAAGTGAATATCTCGCGGAGAAAATGACTTACATGCTCAGGAAATTCGGTGTTTCCTCGAATCCCAGGTACTGGACAATGTTCGGATGATCTAGATCCTTGAGAGTCTCGCTCTCGAGCTTCAATGCCTCCACAACCGTGACCTGTCGCGAGTCGTTCTTGTCACTCGCCGTTCTGGGGATCTCGACCTGCTTCACAGCAATCATCTCGCCAGTAGTAGCATTCAAGGCCATGTAGACGCGACCGAAGTTGCCCTTCCCGATGAGCTCCCCCCGAACCCACTTGAAGATGGCTGTGGACGTGATGTGGACAACAGTACAAGAGGCAAAACGAAAAGGTACGAACGTTTAGGAGCAGGTGTACCTGGGCCTGACGCCGATGGCGAATCAGGTATTGATGGCATCCCCGACACTATCTGTCCTGGAGTAACTTCCTCAACCCGGCTATCCCAGAGCTTCGTACTCCGCTTCCTGAATACATTTGCAGCTGAATTTGACTGCATTCGCGAGGTTCTGTCTTGCCTCAAATTATGTTCCTCAGCAACAACTCGGATCGACTTCTTATGCCTTGACCTCTTATCCGCAGCTTTGCCGTTGTAGGGCAGTGGTGCTGGAGGACCCTCCGCAGCAGTCGGGGATGTCCCACCAGAACTGGCCTCGATCACAGGCTTGTCAAGGTCGTGGTCTGGGAAGAAGACCTCTAGCCTGTTGAGTACTTCCTCCGGGTTGGGTCGAGATGCCCATGAAGAGTCCTGGAACGTGCCCTCAGACTTGGGCTGCTCCCCGTTGTGATGTCGCGACGTCGGCGTTCGCGTTCCCCAATGCGGAAGAGGTGGAGACGGCGGAGGGTGCTTGGGCGGCGGTGGAAAGTTGTTAGGAATAAGGGTCAATCCCCCTCCGCTGCTCGTAGAGCTCTTCATTTGTGACGTCAACACGGCTGAGCCGCCAAACTGCTCGTCAATTTTCACTGTGAGGGGTGGTCCGCGACCGGTCGACTTCGGTCGTTCGGCCAGGGAATCTTCGATCATCGGTTTTTGCCAAAGAGTTCCAATCTCGCTATCTGAACCATCTTGATCGGAAGGCTGACTACCAGGCGTTAAAGGAGCAGGCGAGTAAATGGTGTCTGTTGAATGGGTGGGGGTAACAGGGATCACGGCAGATGGCGGCTTGGGAAGAGGTGGCGGCGGCGGTACATAGCCAATACAAATCGGTTGTTGAAGCGGTGGGGGTGGCGGAATAGGTGGAAGAACATATGGCTTGGGTTTCATTACCATGGTACCTTCGTCCGAGCTACTCTGGCCATCCAAAAGGTGTTGAATTGCTCGTAGCGTACTCTCATCTTGCGTGACGGTCCGCTCTGCGGGCCTATTGAAATCAATGAGATCACGAGACTGTCCAAGACTCCAAGGGACATCGACGGAGGGTTTGGCACTTGTTGCTGTGGAAGCCGCAACACCAAGGTCTGGGCGCGGGCCAAATCGCTCTCGAGGGTCCATCCACCTTGGGCTGATTGGGCTTCGCGGAGGGGTACGATTGGCAGGAGTGGAATTGCTATCAATTAGTGAACCAGACCTAACGTCTTGAGACCGATCATCCATTGCTGGTGTCCTTCCGGGAATAGGCAGTGCCCTTGCTAATGGAGCAGAATCTTCCCTCGAGAGCGGAGGGGGTAACTGTCGCGGAGGGAACCGAGGAGCATGCGTGAGTGGTAATGGTGACCGCAGCATATCCGACTCCTGCAATGGCTCAGAAAACACCGATGAATCGACGGGTCGTGGCAATCGCGGCGCATGCGGAGGTGGTGACACTAGAGACGTCGACTCCTCGTCAAGCACCGAGCGTGGCCGAGAAATAGGATCTGGCTGAGTGGGGAGTAAGCATAACGTTGAACTGGTGGGCGTCGACAACCCAGAGGGTGGAGACTGAGGGAAGGGGAGACGATGTTGTGATAGGGTTCCAGTGAGCGGTAACTCAGGTGCAGGTTGTAGGGCAGTTTGCTGCGGTAGAGGGCGGATGGGGCGTGCGTTGATGGGAGAAGTACGGAGAAGTGGCCTGAGAGGTTCTGCCTGAGACTTGGGTGGATCATTGGGGGGCGGTATCACTTCGCGTTGCGAAGATGACCCATTAGAGTCTCCGTTCATAGTCTGGGAGGTGGGTGTCACCTCTCTTGATTGCGATACGTTGCTCGAAGTCGGGGTGGAGGGTAACGGGGGAACAGGAGCAGGACGAGATCTGCCTTGGGCTAATTTATCCCGCAAGTGATCCATGCTCTTCGCCACCTTCAAGTTATGTTGTGAGACTGGACTGGAGGAATCACCGCTGGCTGGTTTCCACTGAACAGCCCAGCCATGAGGAACGGCCTGCCGACCGGAGCCCCGTGGCTCTCGATCGCCACCTGAAGGTGGAAGAGGTTGCTGTCTCGGGACGACGTGGGTGATACCATGAGAGCGTGACAAAGTAGAATTGTTCGTGGGATAGCGGGGAGAAGCCTTAGCTTCTCGCGCAACCCGTTGAAGGTGGTTACTGTCTTGTGTACGCTCTACCATAACCCAGGATGGCTCTCTAGTTAATTTGGGTCCCTCCAGATCCTTCATACCTGTCGCAGGTTTCCGTTTCGTGGGCGTTCGATCATCGACTCGTGGGATATCTCCATGTAACTCTGGTCTCTCCCGTTCAGCGGCTCCATCAGAACCGGAGCGACCGTGAGGAGATACGCCGGGGGCGCCACTAAAAAGTCTGTCATCTACAACGGGACGTGAGCGCTCAGGAGAGGGCTGGACGGCACGTGGTTGTGACTGCGTCGGATACGGGCTAGGCCGTCCCCGGCGGACATCAGGACTGTGAGGACCCGAACGGTCTGGAGACAGGAAGGGAGAATGAGCACGGTTGTTCGATCTCGCGGGAGATCCGTTACGAGGCTCAGCCGGTTTACGAGAACCTCGCGGGGATGGGGGGACGAGGTTCTGGCTTGAGACAGCATACGGTTTCGGTGGAGGACGTAGAGTAGATCGATGGCTCTCGACATCGGCGCCATTTTGATCGTCAGAAACTGAAATATCGAAGCCGTTCACTACCTCGGGGCGTTCACTAGCAGAGGATACGCTCCCATGCCGGGAATGCGAGCGCTGCCGGAGATGGGGACGATTGCACGAAGCGTTTCCGGAGGGTATAACCACGGGAGGCTGTATGCTACTGACGGTCGGAGACGCCGCGGGAGATGGCCGGTTCTGTTCGTGAACCACAGCTGAAGAGTTAGCGACGAGGAACTTGAGAGTACCCTTGGCATCTCCGCAGTCACGACAGAGTTCGTAGAGCTGCTCGTCGGGTAAAGAAGCACCGAGAGCATATGAGCCGATTTCTGTACGATAAATAGAGTATTGCGGTTGTTCCTCATCCTCGATCCGAAGCTATAGAATACTTGAGCTCACAGGCCAGGAAAAAAATTGTATTGAATCCATACCTTTGAGAAGATAAGTTCCTTGATGAAAGCAGCATGTCTGAAGCCTGTAATATCGACCGTATAGTACTGTTCAGAGTCCCCCGTTACAAAGATCCGGGTGAGGGACTTTTCCAACGGAGGGGAACGCCCATCGTTTATAGCCCGATTACTATCCGGCTCGGACGGTGTGGTATTAGTTGGAGACTAGATGAATTCGTCAGCTCAGTTGCTCTCGCAAGGCAGATGAATGACAAACTGAGGTGGGCCGGGAGCTACCAGAGAGACGGCGGTCATGGTGGAAGCGAGGGATATGGGCCTTTATTTTTCCAAGTAGATGACTTCCTGAGCTGGTATGAATGGGATTTTGTTGCTGTAGGAGGGCGTCCGATGAATTGCTTGGGCCGACACAGAGAAAGGACCTCGAAGTAGGATCTGGGACGTCAGTGGGAGGGAGGGACTGACCAGGTGTACTGGGAGGGGGAGAACTTGTTCCGGAAGGGGAGGAGAGAGCAGGGTTCGACTGAGAAGCCGGATGGTGACGAGAGTGAGAAGGGAGGTTTACTGTGGTCAAGGGGCCAGGCTCGCGGGATGAAGAGAATTGGAGAGGAAACGACTTGTCGATGGAGGGAGAGGGTGGGGTTGAACTAGGCGGGTCATTGATACTGTATGGGTGATGGTAGGCACGGTACGATGATGGTTCGTTGGCGCCGTCGCTGTCTGAGTCGGGACTGGGATTGGCAACGACAAGGATCGGACGATGTGGTCTTCTTCGAGGAGCAACGGACCTGGCGTCGTCTGCCATCGAATTCGACTCAATAGCGAAGGACTGTTGAAGAGGTGGACGCCGAAATGGACTTGACAGTACGCAAGCAAGACGTTTGGGACCTTGTCGTCGTCGGCAGACACACGCTCGCGCTTGCTTGCGCCTTACTCAAAGCTTCGACGGCCTTGACCCGGGCCCGGAAACTAAAAACAACGCCAAACGAGTTTATGTATAACTCCCCTTATCCGTACAATTATTATTATTATTATCATATGTATTCACTTTCTCTCCCACTCGACGACGGCAGCGCAATCGCAGCGTTCAGATCGACCTTCAAAATTTACAATCAGTATGCCAGACGCCTTAGCCGTCGTCGCTCGCACCTTTGGGAATTCTGCCCGTTCCTCGAGTAACGCCTCGCCCCACTGCAGCAGCTTGAGCAGCGCAACCAACTTTGCCTCTCTGCCCTGACTCAAGCTCTCCAATATTGCCGCGTTAACCTCCCCAGCAGTCTTCATTCGCTGCCCCGGTGACAGTAAATCAGAAATTGCGGCTGGGACTGCGCTTGACGATTCAAAGGCTAACAGCGCCATGGTTCGCTCAAGCTCTGCCAGGAACTCCGGGCTCTCTTCTCCACGGGGTGCCAGTTCCTCCTGCGCAAACCGCAATGCCTCCGTGACTTTTCCTTGCCGAATGTACTCGATCAGTTTTTGCTGCTGCAGGTGAAAGTACAGAGCTGGGTTGGTGTCCAGTATCTAATTTCGCGAAAGGACGGTTAGCGACTGTACTGCAAAGGGGGAAGGTGGAGAGATCATTTTGAAGACTGAAGGTTTAGCACAATCATCACCGCCTACAAAAGGCTGAGAGTGGTGCATGCAGAGTTTAATCCTGAAGAAAACGGACTCAAATGAACGAAGATAACTTTATTCACCTCAGGATTTAAGTCATTGACTCGGGTGATCGCTTCCTGGACATCACCGCGGTTCAGCGCTTCACGGATGTTCCTACGGCTTTCTATGCTTGCAAAGTCAACAGCCGGTTGAACGCCAGCCTCCAAGCTGAACTCCTCTGCGGCGGACTTGTAGCCCTCGATGACGAGATAATCCATCACGAGGCGGTTAAGATCCCTAATAAAAGAACATGAGTACTTGCAGCTCTACGTTGTCGTGGAGATAGTTCAGATAATACATGCAAAACTTTGTTATCTCGTCAGCGAAACTCTCAGCGAGATTCCCAAAGTATGTTCATCACAAGATGAGTGAAAGAGAGTATATGCTCACGCTTTAGAGACGGTCACTTCTTCCAATCGACGATCCCATTCATCTTTTGGGATGATGGCTTTCGAAGTAGACTGGAGAATAAACACGCGGGTGAGAGCACCGTTGTGAAAAGAATTGGCATAAACGAACCATAACCGTTGTTGAATGAGGATGGATTTAAGGGGAACAGGACGCTGGCCTTGGTTAAGGGTAGGTCAATTAACCCAACACTCGTCCGTTGGCGCGCATACAGTCGCACGAACTACATACAGTACAAGTACATTACAGTAAACCCTGTATTATAACCCGTGGCAGACACCCCGAAAGAGCCAGCCAGGGATGCACCCACTCACGTTCGCCAGGCTCTCCTATGACTTTGAAACCATCCCTCCAGATCGAATCATATCCATAAAGTTATCCTTGTCAAGCGCTAGACAGTGGAGAATGGTGTGAATCATGTTGTGGGACGCGTGCAAGTCACTCACATTCTTTTCCTCGGCCCAAAGGGTTGTCCTTATTCTTTCCCTTCCTTGTTTTCGACTTTTTGTCAAAGGATGGAGCGGGTAGCGTCGGCTTCCCGGAACCTCGGGCTTCCTTCATTTCTTTTTCTGCAACAGCAGCGCTTGCCTGAGACTGTTGTATGGCATTGAACAGCTTGACCACTTGGTGATTTTTATTTGTGTGTAAAGTCAGTGGGCGTGCAGCCGGATGATGAGGCTGCTTCTTACCACCTCTCTGTGCAACCTTACGCAGCGTCCTCTCGCTTTCCGCCCCCCAGCCTCCGATAACATCCTTGATACGGCCCACTTGCTCTCTGCTCTTCCTTTCGCCCTTGAGAAGCTTTTTCGCCTTGAGTTCGAGTTTCTCTTCATTGCGCCTTTTCGCAGCCGAGGGCTTGAGAGAAAGAGGCAATCCAGACGGCGCATCAGTCTCGAGTAGTGATTGAAGAGTCGCACCAAAGTTCGATGGGTCCGTAGCACGATGTTTTCGTTTGAGAGTCTTTTTAGACTTTGCAAGTCTCGCCTCAGCAATCTCGTCCTCAGTGTCGGGCGATTGTCCCCCGTCCACGGAGCCTGACATCTCCGCTTCAGAAGGCCCGTCCTGGCTCTCTGACGCGGAGCTTTCGGCCTTATCCACATGAGTTTCGTGAGACCGTTTTTGCCGTTTTGTCGGAGGCATAGAATACGTGAGGGGAGTCGGTTAGTAAGTCAACAACAAGAGCACGCGGTGTTTCCTTTCTGGCCATGATCCAGTCGCGAGGTCAACCGCTGGTCAACCGCCCGTTCGATTCAACGCTCAGCGGATAGATATATAATTCGCCTCGAAGCCCGTTCAACGACCCACACCATTTGTAGTTCCCGGCCAGGTAGTGCAGCGTCGAACGGATGGCACCTTCACTCCCGTCGATAGACATCACACCCGGTCCTGACCTACACCCGATTTATCCAAGCCCATCTACCCTCGCACCCCTCCTTGAACCTTACTCTGGCCTCGACCCAACCCAGCGGGTAGAACTCGTCTCACATTCCCTCCGTCGCGCCTGTCTCTTCGGTGATATCTCCTTGCTGTCATACCTCTTCTCAGATCCCCAAGCGCAGGCGTCTGTCGATCTTGGCTTCAACGACGAAGATGGTCTCGGCCTGATAAGCCTCACAATACTTGGCTTCGGTCTCGATTCTGACCGCGACGTGGAAAGGGAGGAGTGCATACGTTTACTAGTCTCAGAAGGTGCCAACGTCAATCATCAGGATAACGGTGAGTTCAAGTTTAGCCCCCCATTTTATTTCTTTTTGCTGACATCCTCGCAGCCGGCTGGACTGCGCTACATCACACAGCCCTGATGGCACCACCGACCCTCGTTTCTTTCCTGCTAACCCATGGTTGCTCACCATTCTCTAAGACGCAGAGGGGGTTGACCCCCTTAGACGTCGTCACGGCGCATTCCACAATGCCAGGAAGACAGGATGTTGCCTTACTTCTTGGAGAAGCAATGCGGGGCGAAGGTTGGACAGGGGGTAGGATGGAAGAACAGCGTCGGCAGTTAGAGCGAAGAACAGTGTGGAAGCGCCGACGAGATCGCGTTCGCGAGGATGTCGCGAAGGTGCTTCCCATTGCACCTCAGTGGTGGGGTGACGACGAGTGGCAGTCTATCGTCTCAGAGTGTGACGAGGATGACAGTGAAGGCGAAGAAGCCCTCCTTGTGAGTGATGCACCTTACAACCCAGTCGGTTTGCTAGCTAATGGCCAGAAAGACCCCCTCATTACAGTACACGAGCATGCTCGTGTTTTCTCCTCCTGCGCTCCCAGAGGTCTTCCAATCGTTAATAATTAACTTCACGCCGTCTATGCGAAACTCCGAACCTGCTTATGCATTGTATATGCTCGCCCGATTTGCTTGTCTCACATGTGATAGTTCATGGCTTGAGGATCTCATACTTGGTGCCACAGATGCGATTGAAGAAACGTTCTTTGTGAGAGTCTTTATTTACCTTTTCATTATTTTTCATCTAATGCTTGATTAGAGTCGATCAGAAGATCTCACTTCCCTCGTATTTTGGCTGCACAACACCACTGTATGGCTGCATCTCATGCGTTGTGATAATTCGATCAATGAGGCCTGCGAGTTGCTTGGATCATTCGTTCTCATTGAGGAGGTCATCAACTCCGTCTTCGGTGCGCACCCTAAGCTTCACGATCCTCGATGACCCGGACTCGATCGAGTGAATTGCAGTGTTCGTCATACGCTATGTGGAAAAGAAAATCGATCGGTTTCTTGATCCTGCTATCTTGGAATATTCCCCTCTTCCCTCCGAGCTTGACGGTATTCAATTCGAATCGGAATGGTCCTTCCTCCGCTCCTTGACGCCGAAGAAGAAACCTGCACCCAGTCCTACCGTTGTCCAATCAACAAAGAACGGAATCACCAGCTCACCCAGTCTGCCAAGTCGGTCATTATCACCTATTCCATCATCCCCGCCACCCAGTCGAGGCTTTGCATCTCTAAAGCATAGTCTTTCGAAGAGCCGTGGTGGTTCTTCCACTACTCTCCAGTCGATATTTAATGATGTGCAACCTCAAGAAACGAGACCCAATCCCACCAGCATTACCTTAGTATTCGATGCACTGCAGACGTTCCTAATCCTTTCAGGAACAAATCCTGCTCTTATAACACAACTGTGGTCCCAAGTATTTTACTGGATAGCGTGTGAGTCTTTATCTATGTCTTTGATTACTTTCATGAACCAGTTATACAGGTGAAGTATTCAACAGAGTGCTTACCCGCAAGAAATATGTGTGCCGGTGTGTGCGACATTGGCATCACAGACGATTTCAACTGACAACATGTCGAGGTCCCGGGCCGTTCAGATTGGAATGAACCTGAGCGCATTGGAAGAATGGGTAGAAACGGCCAACCTCCCCCGTGGCGTCTCGTCGCACCTAGCTCCCGTGAGAGACCTGTTGAATTGGCTACAGGTTCGCTACTCAGTAAGACCTTGTTGTGGCCATGCTCAACGGAACTCCCGGAACAGCGCTTGTCCTCTATTGCAGAGTTTTCAAACCTGGTGGAAACAATCCAGACCTTGAAGCACTTGAACCCCTTACAAGTAAGTCGTTTGCCTTGATGAGCTTTTGGGCGTTCGCCGAGGGTGTTGCCGAACAGATGCGGCGCGCTGTGAAAGACTACAAATGCGAAGTTCACGAAGGTCGAATGACAGAGGAATGTAGCCAATACCTTGCGCAGCTCCAAAAAGATTGGGAGCGTCACAGAGTAAAGTTGGGAGTAGAGGCACTCAGGAAAGAGGTAGTGTCATCTACTAGGACAAAATCCATAAGCTGATAACTCGGTGCTTTAGATGGAAGACTATGATCGAGATGATGCGTCCTCGATATTAACGGACAATGTCAGCGCACGCGCTGTCTCTTCGGCCGGCTCAGTTTCAACGGAAGCATCGAACATATCGCACAACATTGACCTCCTCTTCGATCAAGAGCAAGACGCAGCTTCTTGGGAACCAGTCCGGCCACCAGAGGTTCTAGGAGAGCTCTTAGACTCTCGATACATGCTCCCTCTTCTTCTCCCGTCAGATCCGGTTATGCTTTCTGCCACGCCGAAGATGCCATCTTTTTGGTGGGACGAGGACGTTGCAAACGGCATTTCGGATAGTCGAAGTGCCAGTCGGGCGAGTAAAAGGAGCGCGGAAAGCTTGCCTTGGCGGACAACGACCAAACGTCTCCGAGATACCAGTTTAGATGTTCTGCAGTGGGTGGACGGCGTAGGCTCACACGCGCGGTGGGCTCGCCAGGTCGATATGCAGGTACAAGAAGAGGATGAGTACAAGGACGAAAAGTCGCCTTTAGGTTCCGATGCCCAAGAGAGCGACATCGCCCCTACCTCTGCGGTTCGCCGGGTCACGCCACTCACCCGGAAGCCCTCGCTCAGATCGAAGGGCCGAGCGAGTACCCCAGTAGACGGGGGTCCGTGACGCCGTGCGTCTTACCCTGCCTTTTGTTACTTACCCACCCACATGGAATTACCTGTATCACCCCATCTCAGCATGCATCGACTATCCATGGACGCTGATTGGAGTACACATAGATAGCAAACAATGTTAATGCAATTGTATTCGCCCTTTCTCCCCCGACTCCTGCTTGACCCTTTTCTGTGCGGTGCACGAAATAGAAGGATCCCACATGTATCGACTGCTGCTGAATTTGGACCGCAATTTTTTCATAAATTCGAACGCTGCTGAGCTGATGCCACGGTGTCGGTGTTCGATTTGTAGGACGGACGCAGTTCATCTGGGTATGCAATAGCCGTTTGCATCTCGATTGCCCGTCGTCCGTCGGGAGTCCTCGACGGAGCAGCGCGCAGCTCCTTCTTCGCATTGCTCATCTCACATCCACGCAGACTACGCAGTTCTGAACTGCCCCCGTTCGTGTTTAGCCCTTGAATCCCGTCGCATCTGTCCGAGTCCGCCCTGCGCCTCGGGATTTGTCAATTTCAAAGCTGAGGAAACAACTGAAAGGGCGGGCGGATCACGGCAACTTGAACGGGCAACTTGAAATCGCAAGTTCGCAACGTGTTCTTGTACTCCGAGCCGCTGGTTATGCCTTTGTCGTTTGGTCCATTTCGCCGAAGGAAGACACCGCAGTGCAATTTGCCCGTCCTCACGGGATGACGTGGACGTCAGGATTCAAACCGGAGACGCGAGATACACAAGAGCACAACGACAGCTAGTTCGGGCCTTCGCACCATATTAGATCCATATGGCATCATGGCCATTAATATTCAGGAAGACGATGTCGTTCGTCCCAATTCTTCTGTATCTCACCACGCGGACTCCCGATTTTTTTTTTTTGAAAGCTTGTATCCACTTTGCCATCTCGTTCGACAGCCCGGCAGCTTTTGTTTTCCCCGAAGTTCTGCGGTTCAGACCTATTGATTGTGAGTCCATTCAGCAAATGGAAGCGCAATGGACGTTTAATATGGTCCCCTCCTTTCCAGCCTCCGTTTTGAGGGTTACGACCTATCCGCCGTTATCGCCGTCGGGGGTGGCGTGCGGCGTTCCCAGCGACCCTCACATTCACCCTCCGTGCATGGCCCGATAACAGATTTATGCATGTCCCAATACAACGTTATCTCCAACCTCCGTTCCATTCAGATATCTAGGGAAACGAACAACTTCCGTAGATCCATTCACACGCTCGATCTGCGACAATTTCGTCATCACGCAGCGGGACGCCAGTAACGCTCCAATCAAGGCAATTACGCCGCCATATCATGGGATCGACCAAGGCAAGACAGCTTTGGACCCATAGCTGGATTTATTCATTGAACGTTGAACGAGTGACCGATGGGTAAATGATGCATCGGATTGGCGACTTTCCACGCGCTCGCAATGAATCGCGGAAGTTTCTGTCCACGATGGTCATTTCATGGATTCATTCCCCTTCCTACCCGCACGACCTTCCTTACGTTTATACGATTCCAGGCCAGGTCGGTGCTCCCTACAGTACGTCAATCTAGCACCCTGACAGGTGGTGTCGAGCACCGAAGAACTAGGTTCCTCCGCCCTTCCGGTCTCCCCTATTCTTCCATTTAAAGCATTTGATGTAAATTCAAGTCGTGACAGGTCGAATTGATAATAAATCAGGTCATTCCGCCGGTCTCAGAAGTTCCCCCTAGCTTCGCGAAGCTGGTTGGGCGGATAAGATCATGGACGTGAAGATCTTTAGGGGCAACTCGCACTTCGGCAACACATCATTGCATCATCGCCCCTACTTCTCGGGGAAATCACCCCAAAATCGCAGGGATCGTGTCAGTGCATTCCGAAATAAAATTTTCACTGTTTTGACACATCAGCGGCGTGCATTGGCTGACTGCGATAACAACATTTGTAGATTCGCCTGTGCTATTGGTCACAGGTATGGAACCGCGCCTTTCTAATTGTACAAGAGGATGTAGAGCTCATTGTCACGGTGGCGGCTCAGAGGGTTCTTGGGGTGAGTAGATGACGAGATGGGTGGACAGCAAACGCCGCAGTATCAACAATTGAGGCTTGTATAATTATTTTTTCTCGGATCGAAACTTGTATTGGCAATAAAGGTCCATACCCGTACAATATTGAATGGTATTGTGACGGGTCTCAAGGTCATACAGGATAAATACGAGAAGCTGATGCGATCAACGGCCATAATGTAGTACCAAACGTGAGTGATGAATGCCATGATGCAAGTCCGAAGTGTAGTACAAAGTCTCTACATGCATGTTCGATTGGAGAAAGACGAGATTCCAAGATAGATAAGAACACTACGTCGAACCATTGACATAGGTAATACCCGTTCTGTAAATCCAGAAAAGTATGAAACGATGCACGGCGGGATAAAAGAATGATACCCATACCCTTTGCAATAATTGTTCCCGGACCTTGGGATGCACGACAGGTATCGACACCCAGAACATGCTAAGAACCAAGTGTCAGAAAGATATAAGAGCAAGAGGGGTGTGGAAGCTCACCGGCATAGGGATCCGAGGTATAGAAGTTTCGAAGCAGCAGAACGTACAGAATGATGGCCAGAGGTATGGCAGCAAGACGGAATCCCCACATAATCAGCTTGTGCCGTCTTGATGTACTGATGACGGGATAAAACGTTGTTCCGACCAAGAGCCCCATGAGAAAACCACCGATGTGCGCTAGACGTAGACGACTTTGTTAGTGCTTTAGGTCATGATTTAGGGGCTATTTCCTAACCGAAATTATCCACGTCTTTCGTAAATGAGCGCGCGAACAAAGAAAGAGTAATTGGGTCAACTTACAGGGGATATAGCCGATAGCTATGCCAACGATAAGTTCGAGTAACATCCAGAATAGCTAGACTAGGTCAATTCACGGCTCGTTCACCCGTGCGACTGGAGGCGTACCCTTCTTCCCGGCCTGTAAAGAAGTTTCCAGTGCGCGAAGAGATCTACCCATGTAACCTGTGACAGAGTCAGCGACTAGTCATCCATGAAATGCAGCCCGTCTTACGGCCAAAGTCCCGAAAATGGCACCGCTAGCACCTATAGAAGGCACACCCACGAGGGAAAAGTTGCCTCCTAAGACGTTACTGAAACGTGGTGAGTGTGAATAGAAAGAGCAAATGATTGATTTTACCCAAAGATTCCCGCAGCAAAATACAAGATGAAGAAGCCACCGGACCCCATCTCTCTTTCAATCTAAAAGGCACGGACGGTCAATGATCCGGCGTGTTTGAGCCACAGCACTTACTTGTGCTCCCGCTGTAAGCTGTACCATCATGTTCAATGCGATGTGTATGAAACCGGCGTGCAAGAAGATAGCAGTGATGAATCTGCGGACGATCGGTATTGGCAAAACATGGGAGTCATGTAGACTTACCTCCACCATTGATTAGGCTCCTTGCCATGGAAGCCTCCATGACCACAGAGTTCCTCGACTGTACAGAGTTGATCTGGTGGATTAGCAGTGTCATTAAGACCTAGCGGGGGGTCGAGTGTTCAAGATGCGTCGCGCAACAGAAAACGAGGAGTGGAGTGGCGCACATGGCAGGTTTAATGTTACGGGCACGGCTGGAACGTCCTTCATGCACGGTGGAAAGCGAGCGCCAACCCGAATCAGGGCACTTCCGGAAGGTCCTAACATAGGGTTGACGACAGGCTACGCTCACATCGGGGTTGAGAATCTATTACTGAACTCCAGGAGGTAAACTTACATGAAACGATACAGGGCTACCCTGTGCCTGGGCATTCACCACCAATTCGTAAATAAAGACGGCGACCATGGTCACCGTAAGTGCCCACACTATTGAGATGTCAATTTCGGGTGGAAAAAGTAAGTATGGCCATTGGTTGCACGGACCTACAACTGGGTATCTCTGACGACCGATACCACGTCTTTTGTTCTCGATACGCTGTTCTAGGGGATACTTTCCTGGATCGAACCATCGAGCCGGCAATGGCCTTCCGTCTCTAGCAACGGCGCCAGGAACGGAGCGCAAGGCAACCGGTTCGTCTAAAGGGTCTCCTCAGAAAACGGGATGTCAGGGAGTTGCTGAGACACTTGCCTAGTTCTTTCGAGTCGTAGCTAAGGCTGGGTTTGTGCAAGCCATCTGGCACCGACTCTGAGTAAGCTGTATCGCTCCAGCGCATTCCCGAGTGCGTGTCGGTGTAAGGGTCATATTGTTCGTGTGATTGAGTGCCACTTTTCGACGGTGCGGCGGTGATGGATTCGGCGTAGTCTTCCGACGATGTATGTTGATGATAGGCCCTGAGGGGGACAGGCGAGGTCATCCCGTTAGTTGTACGTGGGTGATGGTGGTGGTCAAGGATAGAATGCTCGAGAGCCAAGGAAAATTCGAGGGGCTTTTCACCGCAAGGCTCGAATGCAGTGCAATGCGATGATCGGGTGGCAGGTTGATTTCCTTGGCATTGCTCACTTTCTGGACACTATCCGACTCGTAGTACGAGT
>Ga0137397_10000024_pt1 | contig 91263 bp, 71 predicted proteins | sample czorhiz116metaG_FD_106658 | JGI IMG/M metagenome (GOLD analysis project Ga0137397, IMG submission 106658) | Vadose zone soil microbial communities from Angelo Coast Range Reserve, California, USA - czorhiz1.16 metaG | ecosystem: Environmental > Terrestrial > Soil > Vadose zone | place: USA... | reverse complement strand
GCGGCGCGCCCCTGGACCGGCACCGCCGGTCCCGCGACCACCGCCGCCGTCCTCACCTTCGGACGCTATCCCGGCATCGCCGCCCCGTACTTCCCCGGTGCTCTCGACGAGGTCCGGATCTACAATCGGCCATTGAGCGACGACCAGGTAGCCGATCTCTATTCGGGCGTGTTCCCGACGCTCTAGCCCGGGCGGAGCTTCTCCACGGTCTCGGAGTGGTCCCGATGGGCCAGCCGCACGAGCGACGGTAGTCTGATCTCCACGAAGTCCCGCGGGAGGCAGAAGGAGACCCCGAACGCCCGGGCGGTCCTCAGGAAGACTTTCGGCTCGTCCGGGGTGACGGCGACCACCTGCACCTCCGGACGCTCCGTCCTGAGGCGACGGACCGCCTGAAGGAGCCCGCGACGCGCCAGCGTGGACCGGATCACGATCACGCCGGGCGACTTCCGTCGCGCCACCCGGATCGTTCCCTTCGCGGTCGTCGCCTCCCCCACCAGGAGGACGTCTCCCATCCGCATCAGCGTCCTGCGGATGCGCCTGCGGCCGGCCGGAGAGCAGTCGGCCAGGAGCACCCGGATCGAGCCGATGACGAAAGCGGGGCCGCGTGACACGTCGCGCGATCCACCCTTCTCCCCCGAGGCACTTCGCGCATGCAAGCCTCCGGATCCCGTTGTACAACGGGGCGGCCGGCGGGACCATGGGTGAGGACGCTGAATCGTCGTCCGGAGATTCCCGGCACCGACATCGCCTCGAACCCGTAGCCGGCCGGCGCGACGACGGTCCGGGAGACTGCGGGTCACCGGCCGAAGGGGGCTGGGCGGGGAGCGCCGACACATCCATGACCGGCGGCGCTCCCCTGGATTTGGCGGGGTGCCTGACGGGGAGGACCTCGGGGATACCGGGCTGCTGGTGCCCGTCGGTTACGTTCCCGATCTGGACAAAGGTTGTACGACGGGGGGCGGCCACCCGCAATCAGGAGAAGCCCGATTCAGAGGGCGGATTTCTCTGAAGGACCGTGCGGAAATTCCTTGAAGGCCGCGACAATGATACGCTGGCGCGTGCCCGGGAAAGGACGCTTCCCCTTGCCCTCATCCGCATCAGGAGAGCCGCGGAACGGGTCGATTTCCTCGTCGCCCGCCGCGAGCTTTCTGTGCGCCTGCCTGACGGCCGGACTCGCGACGAACGGGGTGATCGCGCAGGCTCCGCCCGTCCCGGCGCGGCACGCGCTGGACGCGGGGATGGTCGGGATCGTGGTCCAGGACAGGGAACCGCTGCCCGGTGATCTGCGCAGCCGCTCCGCCGATGCCCCCTGTGCGGTCCTGATCCGAATCGACGCCGACGCGCTCGCGGCTCCGGAGCGGATCGATCCGGTCCTCGACACCGCAGCGGCCGCGGGGCTGCGCATCGCCGTCGGGATCCCGCTCCCCGGATGGGAGAGTTCAGCACCGGCCGAGGTTGACGCGTGGGCGGCGCGGGCGGGGATTTTCGCGCGCCACGCCGCTGGCCGCGTGGCGGCGTACCAGATCCTCGAACGCGGGGCGCCGGACGGGAGGGCGCGCGACTACGCCTATCTCCTCAAGCACGCCGCGGTGGCGATCCGCGCCGCGGATCCACGGGCGCGCGTCGTCTCCGCGGGGCTGGGAGCCGAAGACGCCGGCTGGCTCCAGGAGCTCTACGACCAGGACGCGGCCCCCTACCTGGATGTCCTCGCCGCCCGTGACCTTGCGTCTCTCAGCGCGGTTGCGGACCTGCGCGATCGGCTGGACGCCAACGCCGCGGTCTGGGTCGTCGGTGCGGCGATCGACCGAGACACCCCGCGCTCGGCAGCACTGCGCGTGTACGTCGAGGCGCGGGCCGCCGGCGCCGATACGGTCCTGTTCGCGCCGCCGTACCCGCCGGGACTCCCCGGCTTCCTCTCCGAGCTGCGGTCGCTCTTTCCACCGGCCCTTACCCCGGCTGCGCCCGCTGCCCTGCCGTTCGATCCGGCCGCGACCTCGGTCTCACCCGCCGTCACGTCCGCCGTCCGGGTCACGGGGTTCTACGATCCGCGCAGCCGCGACGGTGTAGCGGTTTACGACGCTCCGGGGACAGCCCTCGCCAGCGGACCCGAGACGTCCACGGTCCGGTTCCCGCTGCGCTTCCCAGTCGAGTCGGCCGATGTCCTCGACCCCGAGACCGGGAGCGTGGTGCCGATCGGCGTCAACGTGGCCGCCGGGAGGGTCATCTTCGCGCCGATCCGATCGACCGGCCTGCTGCTGCGCTTCCGCCGGGCCGCCGCGGGCCTGCCCCTCCAGGAGGCTCAAATCGGAGCGACGTCCGAGCTCAGCGCCGAGGAAATCATCGCCCTCGAGCGCCAGACGAGCACAGCACAAGCGGTGCGCCTGAAGCACTATCAGGCGCGCGCCTCCGTGGCGATCCATTACACCATCGCAGCCGTGGCGCAGTCGGTCGACGTGCTGAGCGAGAACAGGCTGTACGTGCACGACGGCAAGCAGGATTACGAGCAGACCGATCTCTACGTAGACGGGGCGCGCTGGCGCGGCAAGAAGCCGCCGTACCTGCCGTTCATCCAGCCGGACAAGGTGAAGGAGGTCCCCCTCACCATCACGCTCGACGAGGGGTACCGCTACACCCTCGTCAAGCGCGACCGCGTGGATGGGCGCGACTGCTACGTCATCGCGTTCGAGCCAAGGGTCGCCGGCCTCAGCCTCTACGAGGGGCGCATCTCCATCGACGCCGTGCTGTTCACGCGCGTCCGCATGGAGGCGGTGCAGACCGGCCTCAAGGATCCTCTGCGCTCCAACCAGATCACCTACCACTTCGGCCCGGTGCCGGGCGCGGACGGCGACTACTGGCTGCCGCAGGCGGTGGACGGCCAGATGGTGTTCGAGGTCCTCGGACAGAACCTTCAAGTAGAGAGGGAGGCGCGCTACAGCGAGTTCGCCATCAACCAGGAGGACTTCCGCGGGCATCTCGCCGGGGCGTACGGGTCGGGCCGCCCCCTGTACCGCGAGACCGACGAGGGGTATTACAAGCTCGATGCGTCCGGGCGGGAGGAGATCCTGACGAGCGCCAGCACCCCGCGCAACACCTTCCTGGTGATGGGCGTGAGCGTGGGGGACACCGGGATCCCCAGCGCGCCGTTCGCCGGAGTGAATTTCTTCGACTTCAACTACCGGGACACCGGGACACAGCTCAACATCGCCTGGGCCGGTCCGTTCGTCGATCTGTCCTGGACCGACCCGCACGTCACCAACCCGGGCCCAGACCGCACACCCGTCGCGTTCACCGCCCAGGCAACTCTCATCGGCGTGCCGATACGTGACAAGATCGCCCGCGAGGTAGACTCGACATCGGGCGAAAACGTCGACGTCTACCGGGAGCAGGTGCAGGCGTCATTCGCCCTGCCCATGGGCCGCTTCCTGAAATGGACGCTGCAGGGCCGGACCACCTACATGGATTTCGCCCGACGCAAGGATACCGACCCCGCGTTCGTCATCCCGGTGACCACCGTGGAAACCGGGCTTCTCCTGCGCGGCGAGTTCAACCGGAAGGGGTACGCCCTCGGGGCGTGGGGGGAGCACGCCCGCCGTAGCGCCTGGGAGCCCTGGGGACTGCCCGGGAACCCGTTCAGCCCCGGCGACAGGGACTACACCCGTCTCGGCTTCGACGTCAGGAAGGCGCTGTACCTGGGGGAGTTCCGGAAGGTGAATCTCGGACTCTCGGGTTTCGACGGGCGCAGCCTCGACCGTTTCTCGCGCTTCGAGCTGGGCGACTTCCGCTCGGCCCGCGTGCGCGGCTTCAACGGCTCGGGCTTCCACTTCGACCGCGGTCTGGTCGCCGACACCACTTACGCCTTCACGGTGCGCGACGTCCTGCGCATCGATACAGGCCTGCAGGCCGGGTGGATCCAGAGCGTCGATGATTTCGGCCCCGGCTACGTGCGCGTCATCGGCGCCGGTCTGGCCCTGGAGTTCTCGGGACCCTGGAGCACCCTGATGAACGTGCGCTACGGGCGCGCCATCGAATCGTCCCTCCCCGGCCGCTCGGGCGGCGGCAGCGACGTGCGATTCGTGATGTTCAAGACCTTCGACAGGTGGAGCCGGAAGTCGAAACCTTGAGCCGGGTCGCGGCATCTAACTTTTCGTTCTGAGGGAGCCTCCATGCGTGACAGATTGTCTCTCGTGTCGGAAGAGGCGGCCGGAGCGACCGGGCAGCCCCCGACCGGCCCGTCCGAGTCTTCCGGACGCGACGACGGTGCCCTGCTCGACGAGTACTCGCGCACCGTCATCCGCGCTGTCGAGAAGGTCAGCCCGTCGGTCGTCAACATCGACGTCTACAAGAACGTCCGGGTCCGTGGCCAGGCGTCCGGCCCGGCGGGCGGTGCGGAAGCCGGTCGGGAAGTGCGCGCCGGGACCGGCTCGGGATTCGTGTTCACCCCCGACGGGTTCGTCCTGACCAACAGTCACGTGGTGAGCGGTGCGGCCCGCGTGGACGTGACGCTCAACGACGGGCGGCGCCTGCCGGCGCAGATCGTGGGGGACGACCCCAACACCGACCTGGCGGTCCTGCGCGTGCAGGCGCCGGGGCTCCTGGCGGCGCGGCTGGGGGAATCGCGATCGGTCCGCCCGGGCCAGGTGGTCATCGCCATCGGCAACCCGTACGGCTTCCAGTGCACCGTGACGACCGGTGTCGTGAGCGCCCTCGGACGCTCCCTGCGCTCCGGCTCGGGCCGGCTCATCGACAACGTCATCCAGACCGACGCGGCTCTGAACCCGGGGAACTCGGGCGGGCCGCTCGTCGACTCCGCGGGCGAAGTCATCGGCGTCAACACGGCCGTGATCCTGCCGGCGCAGGGGATCTGCTTCGCCATGGCCATCGACACCGTGAAGTTCGTCGCCGGCCGCCTGATCAAGGACGGGAAGATCGCGCGCGCCTTCATCGGCGTGGCCGGGCAGAACGTGCCTCTGCACCGGCGGGTGGTGCGCTTCCACGGTCTGCCGCACGACAGCGCCATCCTGGTGGTCTCGCTGGAAGCGGACAGCCCGGCGCAGCGCGCCGGTCTCCAGGACGGGGATCTGATCGTCGCCCTCGACGGCCAGCCGGTCGCCGGCATCGACGACCTGCACCGCATCCTGACCGACGCGCGCGTCGGGGCGCGCGCCACGCTCACGGTGCTGCGCGGCACCGCGAAGCTCGACCTCGCCATCGTTCCTGAAGAGGCGCCGCGGCCGTAGCGCGGGTGCCAGGACTCGAGTCATGGCCAGGCTCTCCGAAAGACTGCCGGACAACGCTCCGGGCGACTTCTACGTCGATCGATCCTGCATCGACTGCGACACCTGCACGCGCATCGCCCCCGGCCTGTTCGCCCCGGCGGACGATCACTCGTTCGTGTCGCGCCAGCCCGCAGACGCGTCCGAACGGCTGCGCGCCCTGATGGCGCTCGTCGCGTGCCCTACCGCGTCGATCGGCACCGTGTCACGGCTCGACGCGGGGCCCGGTGTCGACGCTTTCCCCGAGTCGATCGCGGAGGAGGTCTCCTTCCTCGGGTTCACCTCGGAGGATTCGTTCGGCGCCTGGAGCTATCTCATCCGCCGCAGGGAGGGGAACGTCATCGTCGACTCGCCGCGCGCCGCGGCGCCGCTTTTGAAGCGCATCGAGGAGATGGGGGGCGCCCGCATCATGTTCCTGACGCACCGCGACGACGTCGCCGACCACGAGGCGTTCCATCGCCGCTTCGGCTGCGAGCGCGTCCTGCACGCGGACGACGTGACGCCCGGAACCGCAGGCGTCGAGCGGCGTATTCCCGGAAACGAGCCGGTGCGCCTGGCCGGGGACCTGCTGGCGATCCCGGTGCCGGGGCACACGCGCGGCCACGCCGTCCTGCTCTACCGCGATCGCTTCCTGTTCACCGGGGATCACCTGGCCTGGTCGCCGGAGCGCCGGCGGCTCATCGCGTTCCGCGACGCCTGCTGGTACTCCTGGACCGAGCAGATCCGCTCGATGGAGCGCCTGCTCGACTACAGCTTCGAGTGGGTCCTCCCCGGCCACGGCTCGAGGTGGCACGCGCCGTCCGCCGCGGCCATGCGTCGGGAGCTCGAGCGCTGCATCGCCTGGATGCGTGCCTAGGAAGACTCGGGGATCCTGCCCCCGCACAATCGAGCAAAGACCCTAATGCGTCCTCCGCACGGGCGAGGAATCATGGAGCGCCATGGAGATGACGTCCGCGGAGGTCGCGCTGCCCGCGGGGCGCGCGTGGCCGCGATCCGGCGCGGCCCGCGGCGGCGTGTTCCTGCTCGAGTTCCTGCAGGAGGAGCGTTACCGCCGCCCCAGGGCCGGTCTGACGGCCGCCTTCCTCCTCCTCTTCGTCCTGCTCGCGGTCCTGCTGTCATTCACCAGGCAGCCGTGGAGCGATGAAGGGAGTTTAGCGAGTCCCGCCTACAACCTGGCGTTCCATGGATTCATGGGAACGACACTGGTCGACGAGCAGAGCAGCGGCCTGCGCGGCATCAACGAGCACACCTACTGGAATCCGCCCGTCGGCATCCTGCTGCAGGCCCTGTCGTTCAAGGTGTTTGGATTCCACCTCGTATCCATGAGGCTGCCCTCCATCCTGATGGGACTGGTGGCGGGCCTGTCGTGGTTCATCATTCTCGAGCGTCTCACCCGAAGAAGAGCCGTCGCGTACCTGGCCGCGTTGTTCATCATGACCGACTACGCGTATCTGATGGCCGCCTCGTCCGCCCGCTACGACATGATCTGCGCGGGATTCGGCGCCGCAGGACTGGCGCTGTACCTGACGCTGCGGGAGCGTTCGGTCGGCGCCGCTCTGCTCGCCTCGAACGCGGCGATCGTCGCCTCCGGGCTGAGCCATCCGCTGGGGATCGTCTACCTGCTCGGCCTGCTGCTTCTCCTCGCGCGGGATCGCCGGCGCGTCGATTGGAGGGGGATGGGCCTCGCGCTCGTTCCGTACGTCGCGGGGGGAGCGGCCTGGGGACTCTACATCCTGCGGGACCCTTCCGGCTTCCTCACCCAGTTCATGTTCAACCTGGGGGTGGGGAACCGCGGGCAGGCGCTCCTTCATCCGGCGACGGCGCTCTGGACCGAGCTGGGCCAGCGCTACCTGCGCGCCTTCGGGCTGAAGGAGCACACGCCGGGCAACACCGGCCCGATCTATCTCAAGGCGATCATCCTGGCGGTCTATGCCGCGGGCCTGGCCGGCTCGCTCGCGATCCCCGCCATCCGCAGGAGCCGGGGGTTCGGGACCGTCTTCGGCCTGCTCGCGGTCGTGTTCCTCTTCCTGACGTTCGGGGAGGGCCAGAGGGGCGCCATCTACCTGATCCATGCTCTGCCCTTGTACGGATCGGTCCTGGCCTTCTTCGTCGGATGGGTCCTGGCGCGCGGTCGTGCGGCCGCCTCGATCGCGACCGCGTGCGTCGCCGGATTTCTGGCCCTCCAGGTGGGAGGAGCCGTCCTGCGCGCCGGCCAGAACACATACGGCCGGCGGTATGACCCGGCCATGACCTACGTCCGAGAGCACTCGAGACCGGATGAGACGGTGATGGGCAGCGTGGCCTGCGCGTTCGGCGTCGGACTCGATCGCGGACTGCTCAGCGACAACCTGCTCGGCTACTACAGCGGCAAGGTGCCGGACTGGGTGATCGTGGACGACTTCTTCCGGGAAAGCTTCGGAATCGACGCGGTGAGACGCCCCTGCATGTTCCGCCACATAGACGAGGTGCTGCAACAGTGCGACAGGGTGTTCGATCGCGACGGAGTCGAGGTGTACCGTCTCAGACCGCGGCGGTCTCCAGGTCCGCCGCAGGCTCAGACTCTCCCCGCAGCGGCGCGCTCGCAAGCGCCTGCCGGTGCGCCACGAACATGTAGATCGACGGGACGACGAACAGGGTGAAGCCGGTCCCGATGATCATGCCGGTGACGAGCATGATGCCGATGCTGTTGCGTGCGCCGGCGCCGGGACCGGTGGCAAACACCAGGGTCAGATGGCCGACCACGGTGGCGGCGGTCGTCATCAGGACGGGGCGCAGACGCGTGCTGGCCGCCTCGATGATGGCGTTGAGGGGAGCCTTTCCGTGCTCCTGCAGCTTGTTCGCGAACTCGACGATCAGGATGCCGTTCTTCGAGACGAGGCCGACCAGGGTGATGAGACCGACCTGGCTGTAGATGTTGAGCGTCGTCAGGCCGAGGAACGAGAAGAGCAGGGCGCCGGAGAGGGCGAGCGGCACGGAGCCGGCCAGGATGATGAACGGATCCCGGAAGCTCTCGAACTGGGCCGCGAGGACCAGGTAGATCAGGATGGCCGAAAGGACGAAGACGCCGAGGAACTTCTTCCCCTCGGTGCGGAGCTGGCGCGACTCGCCTGCGTAGTCGACGCTGTATCCCGCCGGCAGGAGGGCCTTCGCCTCATTCTCGAGGAAGCCCAGCGCCTGGTCGAGCGACACGCCGGGCGGTATGGCGCCCTGGATGCGCACGGCGTTGAGCTGCTGGAAGCGCTTGAGCTCGCGGGGCTGCGTGCTCGTCCGGAGCGTCGCGAAGGTCGACAGCGGGACCGGCCGGCCCTCGGGGCCCGTGACGTAGATGTCCTTGAGCTGATCGGTCGTGAGCCGTTCCGAGCGCTTGACCTGAGGGATGACCTTGTAGCTGCGCCCCTGGATGCTGAAGCGATTGACATAGTTGCCGCCGAGGAGGGTCGACAGATCCGCCCCGGCCTGGCTCATGTCGACTCCGAGCGAACGCACCTTGTCGCGGTCGAAGACGACCTCGGTCTGCGGCTGATCGAACTTGACATCCGTGTCCGCATACATGAAGAGGCCGCTGGCGTACGCCTTTCTGACCAGCTGGCCGGCCAGATCGGCGATCTGCGCCGGCTCGCCCGTGGAGCCGACGATGAACTCGACCGGAAAGCCCTCGCTGCCGGGCAGCGGCGGAGGTGACAGGGGAATCATGCGCACACCCGGAAGCTTCGAGAGAGCGCCGGCCGCCTCCATCTTGAGCTGCTCGGCGGTCTTTTTCCTCTGGCTCCAGGGCTTCAGGACCATGCCGCCGAATCCACCGCCGGGCGATGTGATCTGAAAGGTGATGTCGCTCTCCGGGAACGACCCGAACACCTCGCCCACCTTGGTCGCGAAAAGCATCGTCTGCTCGAGCGTGGCGTTGGGGGCGGACTGGATGATGGCGAAGACGAATCCCTGGTCCTCGGTGGGGGCCAGCTCGTGCTGGGAGAACATGTAGAACGGCACCATCAGCAGCACGACGATCGCCCACAGAACCAGCACGACCGGCCGGAACGCCAGGGTCCGCGACAGGTGGCGCGTGTACATGCTTCGCAAGGCCTCGAAACGCCGGTTGATCAGGCCGGCGAAGCCGCGCTCGGTGTCGCCCGAGCGCAGGAGCCTCGAGCCCATCATGGGAGAGAGGGTCAGCGCCACGATGCCGGAGACGATGACGGCGCCCGCCAGCGTGAAGGCGAACTCGCGGAACAGCGTCCCGGTCAGTCCGCCCTGGATGGCCACCGGCGTATAGACCGTGGCCAGGGTGATGGTCATGGCGATGATGGGACCCACGAGCTCGCGGGCGGCGGCCAGGGCGGCCTCTATGGGCCGCTGTCCCATGCTCAGGTGGCGTTCGACGTTCTCGACCATGACGATCGCGTCGTCGACGACCAGGCCGACCGACAGCACGATGGCCAGAAGCGTGAGCAGGTTGATCGAGAAGCCGGCCACGAGCATGAGAAAGACGGCGCCGACGAGGGAGATCGGGATGGCGACCACCGGGATCATCACGGCGCGCACCGAGCCGAGGAAGAGATAGATCACCACGATGACGATGAGCAGGGTCTCGCCCAGGGTCTTCAGCACCTCGTCGATGGCGTTCTCGATGTAGACCGTGGAATCGTAGGCGACGCCGGCCTTGATCCCGGCGGGGAGCTGCGCCTGGATCTCGGGCAGAGCCCCGCGCACCCGCTTGACCACCTCCAGCGAATTGACGGTCGGGAGAACCCAGATCCCCATGAACGTGGCCGTCTGGCCGCTGAACCGCACGTCCGTGTCGTAGTTCTCGGCCCCGAGAACCACGTCGGCGATCTCGCCGAGCCTCACGATGACTCCGTTCTCCTCCTTGACCACGATCTGGCGGAACTCCTCGGCCGATTTCAGGTCGGTGTTGGCGATCAGGTTGACCGACACCATGGAGCCCTTGGTCCGGCCGAGGGCGGAGAGATAATTGCCGCGCGCCAGGGCGGTCCTTACGTCGGTCGCGGAGATGCGCAGCGCGGCCATCTTCTCCGGCTTGAGCCAGACCCGCATGGCGAACGTGCGGTCTCCCAGGATGTCGGCGCGCTGCACCCCGCTGACGGCGCTGAGCTTCGGCTGGACGACCCGGGTCAGGTAGTCGGTGATCTGGTTCTGATCGAGGATGGCGGACGAGAAGCCGATGTACATCGCGGCGAACTGGGCGTCCGCCGTCTGCAGATCGATGATCGGCGCCTCCGCCTCGGGGGGCAGCGTGTTGCGGACCTGGGCGACCTTCGCCTGGATCTGCGTCAGAGCGGCGTTCGTGTCGTAGTTCAACTTCAAGTGTACTGTGATCGTGCTGACGCCCTGGGCGCTGGTCGATTCGATGTAGTCGATGCCGTCGGCGCTGGCGATGACCCGCTCGAGAGGGGTCGTGATGAAGCCGCGCACGAGATCGGCGCTGGCGCCGACGTAGGCGGTCGTCACGTTGATCACCGCGACGTCGCTGCGGGGGTACTGCCGCACAGCCAGCGTGCGGATCGACTGCAGGCCGGCGATCAGGATGACCAGATTGACGACGATTGCCAGGACCGGCCGACGGATGAAGAGATCGGTGAGCTTCATCAGTTGTCCTCGGGCTTCGGCGCCGGGTTGTTCGAGGGCTGCGTGGCGTTGTTCACCGCCACCGCCGCCCCGTTGCGCAGCTTGAAGACGCCCGACGTGACGACCTCCGCCCCGGCCGAGATCCCCGACAGGACCGCGACCTGGTCGCCGCGCGCGCTGCCGATCTTGATGAACTGCTGGCGCACGCCGCGGTAGGACTGACCGTTCGGACCCTTCACGTCCTCGACGACGAAGACCGAGTCGCCGAACGGCGCGTAGCTGATGGCCGAGGCCGGCAGCGCGATGACCGGCTCCCTGGCGTCGAGGAGCGCCCGCGCCGTGACGAACATGCCCGGCCGGATCCGTCCCTGGCGGTTCTCGAAGGTGGCCTGCACCCGGACGTTGCGGGTGGATTCGTCGACGACCGAGTCGATCGCCGTAATCCTCCCCGTCAGCTCGATCGGAGGAGGGCCTTCGGCCGTCACGCTCACGGAACCGCCCACCCGCACCCGCACCAACTCCTGCTGCGGGACGTCGAAGTTCACGTAGATCGGATCGTGCGACTGGAGCTGGACGATCGGATCGCCGCTCTTCAGGTATTGCCCGAGGTTCACCTGGCGGATCCCGAGGATTCCCGAGAACGGCGCGTGGATGGTCTTGCGCTCGATGGTGGCGCCGACCTCACCCACGACCCCCTCCGCCTGCTTCTGCTCGGCCACCGCGGTGTCGTACTCGGTCTGGGAGTTGATCCCCTCCTCCCTGAGGCCGCGGATCCGGTCGAGGTTCATGCGCGCCAGCTCGAGCTTCGCCGTGGCGGCGGCGAGCTGCGCCTGCTCCTGGCGCGTGTCGAGCTGCACGAGCAGCTGGCCGGCCTCGACCCGGTCCCCCGATCCGAACGCGATCTTCTGGACGACGCCGGGGAGATCGGCGCTGACCATGACACCGTTCACCGCCGCCACCGTCCCGATGGCCCCGAGCGACCCCTGCCACTCCTCCTTCTGGGCGATGACCGTGGTGACCGCCTCCGGGGGCGGCTGATACGACCCGAATTGCGCCTTGGCGGTCTGGTCCCGTCTGTACTTCACGAATCCCATGGTCGCGATGAAGGCCGCCACGACCAGGAGCATGATGAGCATTCTCTTCGCCATCAGAACAGGCCTCCATCCTCTTCCAGCCGGCGCCCCCTCCGGAGCGTCCCGGCCGAACACTCGACCCGGCAAGGTGGTTGCGCCGGATATTGTACAACCTGATGCCGCCGGGTACGCCGCCGAAACACCTTCCCCGTACCCTTCAACAGTCATGGACGCACCCCCGTTCCGGGCGGGACGGCCGGCTCGAGGGAGGACGCGGCCGCATCGAGGGAGGCCGCACCGTCGTTCGGAAGGTCATCGCTGAAGAACATCGCCGAACCGACGGCGGCGACGACCCGCGACCCGCCGGCCTCGACCAGGCCGGACGGCACGCCGAGGTAGACCCGCTTCAGGGAACGATCCACGGAGAGGTGGACCTCCGCCTGGTTGGTCAGGCGCATCGCCGTCACCTCGTCTCCCGAGGCGATGCCGACCGTCCCCTCGTACCGGCCGCCCGCGCGGAAGACCCAGGCGGTCACCAGACGATCGAGGTGAAACGCCGTGTTCTTCCCCCACCAGGCCGGTCCGTCGGCGGGGTCGCCGTCCGAATCGATCGCGAGGTTGACCCCGATCCAGCCGGGGGGCGGGGGATCCTGCAGGTCGATCCGGAACCAGGCCAGAGACCGGGCAGGGTCGGGGGCCACGAACAGGGCGCGCGCGTCGGGGAGCCCCTGGCGCCCGTCCCCCTGGCCGTCGAGGGCAAGCCGTCGCCAGGGCAGCCTCCGCAGCGGTGCCGCGTCATCCGGGATCAAGGAGCGGGAGGTCGCAGGCTCCCCCGCCGCGGGCGTCGGCATCCCCCCGGACCCGTCACCACCGGCCCACGCCACGTCGTCGATCTCGATGGCGAACGGACCGGAGGCTCCGGGGACGGTCTGCACGCCGAACCAGCGGGCCTCGCGCGGATCCCAGCGTTCGCTCTCGAGCCCCTTTCCCTGGGGCTGCAGGCTGGAAAAGGGGATCTCCACCGTGCTCCAGTCGCTTCCCGCCTTCACCCTGGCCATGAAGTTCACCGACTTCGCGAACGGACCGCCCCGGACGCCGACCTGCACATCTCCGGCGCCGCGCAGACGCAGCCTCAGACCCGAGAACCGGCTCACGTCGGCCGCGCGCCCCCCCTCGGCGACCGCCGTCCAGGCCCCGCCGAAGGAGTCGGCCCCATCGCCGAGGGTACCGCTCAGACGGAGCGCCCCGCGTGATCCATCCGAACCGCCCCGTATCGCTTCCAGGTGCAGGATCGTCTTTCCGCCCAGGAGATCGTCCCCTATGGGAACCCAGGCCGAGCCGGTGGCGGCGATAAGGTCGCGGTCCTCGAAGTCGTCGATGGACGCCGCCGCGGCCGGGCCACGGACAGCAGCGGCGGTGCCGACCAGCGCCAGCAGGACGATGAACGTGCAGGCTGCCGTTCGAGACATCAGTCACCTCCCAGGATGCGCGCGGCTTGCCTCTCGACGGCGGGAGACCGCCCCGCGCGATCGGAAAGTACGGCAGATTCCGCCCGGTCGTGCCGCCGCTTCGGCGGAGGGGCGCAGGAGCGCGTTGAACGGCCGGTCCGGCCGGCGGGCGGCGCCCCTGCCGGGACGGACCGAGGCATAATGCGTTCGTGCGCGAAGCCACCGAGGACCTGCGTCTCGAGGAGCCTGCTTCCCCCCGTCCGGGCGGTGGGCTCGCGGCGCTGGGAGTATGGGCCTTCGGCTGCTTTTCCTACTGGGCGGTCGAAGTCACCGCGGTCCTGATCTCCTCGAAGAACACCTTCTGGGTGGCGGCGAGGTGGGCCCTGTTCGGCGTCCTGCCCGACTGCCTGCTGGCTCCGTTCGCGCTGTGGTTCACGCGACGCGTCCCCTGGGGGCGCGTCCCGCCGTGGCGATTTCTCCTGCGCCACGCCGCGGGGGGCGGCCTGTTCGTGGCCCTGTCCTCCACCGGGTCGGTGCTCGAGTTCGTCCTCGAGCAGCGCCTGACGACCGGCGTCTGGGGCCCGCCCCCGGGGCTCCAGACTTTCGCCTGGAAGGGGCTCGGCTCGCTGTTCGTGTACGCCACCCTGTGCGGCATCGGCAACGCCGTCGAGCTGCAGCGCCGTGCGGCACGGGCCGAGGTGCTGCGCGCCGAGGCGCAGCTCGCGGCCCTGCGGGCCCGGCTCAACCCGCATTTCATCCTCAATCTTCTCCACACCCTGATGGGACTGGTGGCGCGCGAACCGGCGACGGCGGAGGCCGCCCTGGAGCGGCTGGGAGACGTGCTGCGTTACGCGCTGCGCGTGCAGTCCCAGGGGCTGGACGAAGTCCGCCTGCGCGAAGAGTGGGAGTTCGTTGACCGCTACCTGTCCCTGGAGCGTCTGCGGCTCGGCGATCGCCTGCGGTCGCGCCTCGAGGCGGACGAGGGGCTCCTCGATGCCATCGTGCCGGCGTTCTCGCTGCAGCCGCTCGTCGAGAATGCCGTGCGCCACGCGATCGCACCGCGGGCCGAGGGGGGCACAATCGTGGTCTCCGCCCGGCGCGCCGGGTCTTCGCTCGTGCTCGCGGTCGAGGACGACGGCCCGCCGCCGCAAGGGCCTGTGGTCGCGCGCAGCGAGGGGACGCCGAAGGGAGCAGGGATCGGACTGCATCTCATCCGCGAGCGCTTGGCGGCGCTCTACGGCGGCGCCGCCATCCTGGAGACCGGTCGCTCGGCGCCGGGCGGGTTCCGCGCCAGCGTGACTCTTCCCTACACAGGCCCGTCGGGGTCGCCCGCATGAGCACCGACACGGTGTCGGCGGTCCTGGTCGAGGACGAGCCGGAGGCGCGCCGCAGCCTGCGCGAGTACCTGCGCTGGATCGACTGGATCGAGATCGCGGGGGAGGCGGCCGACGGCCGCACGGCGGTCGAGATGATCGATCGCATGAAGCCCGACCTGGTGTTTCTCGACGTGCAGCTGCCGGAGATGACGGGGCTGCGTGTCCTCGAGTCGGTGCGGCACGCGCCGGAGGTGGTGTTCACCACCGCCTACGACCAGTATGCCGTTGCGGCGTTCGAGATCGGCGCGCTCGATTATCTGGTGAAGCCGTTCGGGCGCGAGCGCATCCTCAAGACGGCGGAGCGTCTGCGCCAGCGCATGGCCGCGGCCGGCGTCCCGGCCTCCGAGCGGGCGAGGGCCGCCTTCGCCTCGGGGCCGCTGGCGCGTCTCTTCGCCCGCCGCGGCGACCGGATCGTGCCGATCCTGGCCCGCGACATCCGGCGCATCGAGGCGCAGGGGGACTACGCCGAGGTCCACACCCCGGCCGGGGCGTTCCTGCTGCACCTCAGCCTGAAGGAGATGGCGTCGCGTCTCGACCCGCAGCGCTTCCTGCAGGTGCATCGCTCGCACATCGTCAACCTGGACGCCATCGATCATCTGCGTCCGTACGACGACCGGCGCCTGCTCATCGTGCTGCGCGATGGAAGCGAGATCGTGGCCAGCCGCACCGCCTCCGAGCGGCTGCGCCACGGGGTCCGCTGAAACCCGTCCTTTCGGGCCGGACGCAAGATTTTGGTTGGCGGCCGCCCCATTCCCGCGTACTCATAGAGAAACGAGGGAACAATCATGACCAGCGCAGTGCGGTATTCGAGTGTGGTCTGTCTCGCGCTCACGCTCCTCGCGGCCGCGCCGTCCGGAACCGATGTCCGGGTCAACATCGTCCTCAAGGGCGGCCAGGTGGAGACCCCCATCGCCGCCAATCCTCTCGATCCCCTGAACCTGGTCGCCGCCTGGATCGATTTCGGACCGATGTCGGGCGGAGGCAATGTGGCGTACGGCTTCACCCGGGACGGGGGGATGACCTGGCAGAATGGCCGCCTGAATTTCGGCAAGATCAACAGCAGCACCGATCCCTCCGTGGCGGCCGACGGGAACGGGACCTTTTACATCCTGGCGCTTTCGTCCGCGGGGAGCCAGGCCAAGTCGAGCCTCAGACTGCTCCGTTCGACCGATGGGGGTGCGACCTTCACCGGCCCGTTCGTGGCGGCGACGGAGCCGTTCATCGACAAGCCTTTCATGGGGGTCGATCCGGTCACCGGCGCGATCTACGTCGTGTATTACGCGTCCGGGACCAAGTTCGTCAAGAGCACCGACGGCGGCCAGACCTTCACCCTCCCGGTTCTCGCTCATTCCCCCACGACCTTCGGCGACGGCCCCCTGCCCCTCTCCGGTCCGGGCGGCGAAATCTACGTCGTCAGCACGAACGATCAGAACACCATCAACTTCAACCGGTCACTGGACGGCGGGGTCACCTGGCTCGCCCAGGACGTCGCGGCCGCCCATTACCCCGCCGATCCGTCCCTGTCCTATCAGGACTCGGCGTTCCGCGGAATGATCTTCCCCGCGGCCGCCGTCGATCTCACGAACGGCGCGCGCCGTGGACGGATCTACCTCGCCTGGCCCGACACCCGCTTCGGAGACGCCGACATCATGCTGGCGTTCTCCGACGACAGGGGCGATACGTGGAGCGCGCCCGTGCGCGTGAACGATGACGCCATCGGCAATCATGCCGATCAGTACGGCGAATGGCTGGCGGTGGACGCGGGCGGGGGCGTGCAGGTGACCTTCCTCGACCACCGCGGCGATCCGACCGGAGCGCTCTACGCCCTGTATCTGGCCACCTCGACCGACGGCGGGACATCCTTCGGACCGAATATCCAGGTCTCGGACGGCCTGTTCGGCTCGGGCAAGGGAAACCCGTTCGGCGGCGACTACACCGGGGCCGCGATCGCCGGCGGTCGCATCTTCCCGCTCTGGCCGGACGCCCGCCTGGGCGACTTCGATGTCTTCACCCGGGGTGTGAGCCTCACGGACTATGACGAGGACGGTGTTTTGAACGACGGCGACATGGACGGGCAGTACGCCGACCATCGCTGCACGGGGGGCGCGAGCACGGGCTGCGACGACAACTGTCCCGGGACGACGAACCCGGCCCAGGCGGACGGAGATGGCGACTTTGTGGGCGACGCCTGCGACAATTGTCCGGGCGTGGCGAACACCGGCCAGAGCGACATGGATCGCGACGGCATCGGCGACGCCTGCGATCCCGCTCCTTAGAAACAAGAAGGGCGGGACATTTCGTCCCGCCCTCCTATTCCGGCGTTCGTTCCCGGGCGCTACCCTCCGGTGCTCTCCAGAAAGGCCCGCAGACGCTGGCTGCGCGAGGGGTGGCGGAGCTTGCGGAGCGCCTTGCTCTCGATCTGGCGGATGCGCTCGCGGGTCACGGCGAAGGATTGTCCGACCTCTTCCAGGGTGTGCTCGCTACCGTCGCCCACGCCGAAGCGCATCTTGAGGACCATCTCCTCGCGGGGGGAGAGAGTCTTCAGGACCTTCTGCGTTTGCTCCTTGAGATTGAGCTGGATGACCGCGTCGACCGGCGACGTCACCGCGCGGTCCTCGATGAAATCCCCGAGATGGGAGTCTTCTTCCTCGCCGATCGGGGTCTCGAGGGAGATAGGCTCCTGGGCGATTTTGAGGACCTTGCGCACCTTCGCCACGGGGATGCCCATCTTCTTGGCGATCTCCTCGGGCGTCGGCTCGCGGCCGATCTCCTGCACCAGGGCGCGCGACGTCCTGACGAGCTTGTTGATCGTCTCGATCATGTGCACGGGGATGCGGATGGTGCGCGCCTGGTCCGCGATGGCACGGGTGATCGCCTGGCGGATCCACCAGGTGGCGTAGGTCGAGAACTTGTAGCCGCGCTTGTACTCGAACTTGTCCACCGCCTTCATCAGCCCGATGTTCCCCTCCTGGATCAGGTCGAGGAACTGCAGGCCGCGGTTGGTGTACTTCTTGGCGATCGACACGACGAGGCGGAGATTCGCCTCCACCAGCTCGGTCTTGGCGCGGGCCGCCATCGCCTCGCCGGCGCGGATCCCCTCGGCGGTCATCTTGATCTCGTCGGGGGTCGTGTCCATCTCGCGGGCGACCCGGGCGATCTCCTCCTCCGCCCCGCGCACCTTCTCGCGCAGGTCGCGGCGTCCCTTCGGATCCTTGGTCAGCTTGATCCGCCGGTGGTACGAGCGGATGTCGTCCTCGAGATCCCGCAGCCGGACCGCGGTCTCTTTGACTTTGCGGGACAGATCCTTGATCTTGCCGGTGGTCATCCCCATGTCGCGGATGACCAGGCCGATGTGAACCCGCGTGCGCGCCAGGTGGTGCAGGACCTCGCGGTGGCGCCGCGAGCCTTCGGTCAGACGCGCCAGGTGCTTCTCCTGCTCCTCGAGCTTGCGGATCAGGCGCTGCGTGCGCGTCATGGCGTCGAGGAGCTGGCGGCGCTTGCGCTCGGCGGCGCCTTCCTCGTCGTCGTCGGTGACCATGATCAGGTCCTCGACGCGGATCTCCTTGTCGCGGATCTTGTGGCCGTAGTCCAGGAGCTGCTTGATGACGTAGCGGCTGCGCGACAGGGCCTTGACGACGTTCTTCTCGCCGCGCTCGATGCGCCGCGCGATCTCGACCTCCCCCTCGCGCGTCAGCAGCGGGACGGTCCCCATCTCGCGCAGGTACATCCGCACCGGGTCGTTGGTCTTCTCGAGCGCCCCGGGGGACAGATCGATCTTGGTCTCCTCGGCCTCCTCCTTCTCGGTGGCCGCGGCCTTCTCCTCGAGCTTGGCCTTGTACTTCTCCTCCGAATCGACCATCTCGATGCCGAGGGAGTCGAACAGGAGGAACATGTCGTCGAGGTCTTCCGGGGAGTGGACCTCCTCGGGCAGCACGTCGTTCACCTCGTCGTAGAGCAGGTACCCCCTCTCCCGGCCGAGGTTGATCAGCTGCCGTACCTCTTCGTATTTCTCTTCGATACCCAAGGGAGTTCTCCTCTTCAGGACAGCGACGAGGCCTTGGGGAGCGCCTCGATTCGTCTACTCAGTTCGAGTTTCAGGCGGGAGAGGTCGTCCTTCTCCTCAGACATCCCCGCGGTTTCCAGCCGCTTCTGTATGTCGCCCAACTGTCGCTTCAGTCGCGACTCGCGCAGGCCTAAAAGGCACGCGCGCCCTTCTTCCGGGGTCGCGGGGGGATAATTCAGCGCCGCGACCCTGGTGATGATGTCCCGGGCGTCGTCGCTCACAAGGGACGCCACCCGAGGATAAGTCACGTTTTCTCCTTTGACCACCAGCTCGCGGATCGTCTTCAGCACTTCCGCGATCCGGCTGATCTCGAGATCACCGTCTTCGATCTCGTCCAGGACCAGCCTGCGCACGTCCTCCGAATCCATCACGGACCTCAAGAGACGCGACTCCGCTTCGCTCACGATCCAGGCCCCGCGCGCCGAAGCAAGCGCCTCGGGCTTCAGCCCCTTGCGGCGCTGACGCACGGCGTCCTGCAGCTCCTGCAGGACCAGCCGGTCTTCGATGCCCAGGACCTCCGCGATCATCTCAACGTGCCCCGCGCGGCGCACCGGGTTGTCCATGCGCGCCAGGAAAGGGAGAATCTCGTTCAGCGCCCCCACCTTGCCGCGCGTTCCCTTGAGGTCGTGACGCGACGCCGTCTCCCGCGTCAGGAACTCGATGTACGGGAGTCCCGTCCGGAGCCTCTGGCGGTACGTCTCCGCCCCCTCCTCCCTCACGAACAGGTCCGGGTCCTTCCCCGGCGGCAGCGACACGACGTTCACCTCGAAGCCGTTCTCGAGCAGGACCTCGATCGACCGGCGCGTCGCCGCCCGGCCCGCCGCGTCCGGATCGAAGCTGACCACGACGCGGTCGGTGAATCTCTTCAGAAGCCGCACGTGCCCCGTCGTGAAGCCGGTGCCGAGCGTCGCCACGGCGTGCGCCACACCCGCCTGGTGCAGCGCTATGACGTCCATGTACCCCTCGACCAGGACGACGTACCCTTCCTTGCGGATGGCCTCCCGGGCGAAGCCGACCCCGTAGAGGTTCTCTCCCTTGCTGAACGCCGGCGTCTCGGGAGAGTTCAGGTACTTCGGCTCCCCCTCGCCGACGACCCGGCCGCCGAAGCCGATCGTCTCGTCGGCCAGGTTCACGATCGGGAAGATGACCCGGTCGCGGAAGCGGTCGTACGTCCGGCCGGTGTCCTCCTTCCGCGCCAGGAGACCGGCCAGGGTCGCCTGCCCTTCGGCGATCCCCGCCTTCTCGAGAGACCCCTTCAGGCCGCTCCAGCCTTCGGGTGCGAAGCCGATCAGGAACCTCTCGATCGTCCCCTGCGAGATCCCCCGGCCCGCCAGGTACCTGCGTCCCTTCTCCCCCGCCGGCCGCTGGAGCTGGTCGCGGAAGTACGAGAGGGCCCGCCGGTTCACCGCGAGGACCCTGTGGCGTTCGCTGTTTTCCGGGACGACACGCTCGGGCATCGGTATGCCGTAGCGCGCCGCGAGCATCTTCAGCGCCTCGGGGAATTCCAGTTTTTCATAGAGCATCAGGAACTTGAAGACGTCCCCGCCGGTGCTGCAGCCGAAGCAGTAGAACAGCTGCTTGTCCGCGTCCACGTAAAAAGACGGAGTCTTTTCGGCGTGGAACGGGCACAGCGCCCGGTACTTCGAGCCGGTGCTCTTCTTCAGAGGGAGGTAATCCGAAACAATCGAGCACAGGTCGGCCTGCGCCCTGACGGCCTCGACGACATCCGTCTTGTCTCTTCCTCCCATCGCGTGCCCACCCCCGGTCACTCGCTGAAGCGTCTTTCCTGGGCCAGTCTCTTCAGCGCCTTCTTCCTGGCGGCCAGCGCCTTGATCTTCCTCTTCTGGCTCGGCTTCAGGTAGTGCTGGCGCTTCTTCAGCTCCGATAGAACGCCGGACTTCTCGCACTTCCTCTTGAAGCGCCGAAGGGCGTTCTCCAAGGACTCATCCTCGCGTACCCTCACGAGGGGCATTCAGTAACTCCCTCCTCTCAAAGAATCGTAGGGACGGTCTTTTAGACGAATCACGCCGGGCTCCGGATACACCCAACCGGGCGCCCGCTGCAGGCCGGATCGCCCGCCGAGTAACCCCTTCGCTTAAAATAATGCCGATCCGTGGAAGTACTTGGACCGACATAGGATTACCAAAGCCCACAGACCAACGCATGCTTAATATACGAACCATACCCCAGGGTTGTCAAGAAACTGGCCAGAGAAAGGCCAAAAATCTTGCAGATAGTCTTAAGGGGTGGGAGGGAAATCAGCGTGGGCGTGTTTGATACTGCCTTACATCTTATTGGAGTGATTCTCGATATTCAAATTGATATTTGAGGCGGCATATCCGGCTCCGAACCCGTTGTCTATGTTGACCACGAGCAGACCGGCCGCGCAGGAGTTGAGCATCCCCATGAGGGCCGCCACTCCCTTGATTCCGGTGCCATAGCCGACACTGGTCGGCACTCCTATCACCGGCACATCGACCAGGCTGGCCACGATGCTCGGGAGGGCCCCCTCCATACCGGCCACGACTATGATCACCCGGGCGCGGAGCAGTTCATTTTTGTGATCGAGCAGCCGGTGCAGGCCGGCGATGCCGACGTCGTACACCCGCACGACGTCGTTCCCGAGGATCTCGGCGGTCACCGCCGCTTCTTCGGCAACCGGCAGGTCGGACGTCCCGGCGGCCAGGACCAGGATCCCGGGCCGGGTCTTCCTGGGGCCGGGCACCTCCAGGGTGATGGCCCGCGCCTGCTGGTGGTAGCGCGCTCCCCGGTAGCGCCTCCTTACCTTCTTGTAGACATCCGGCGTGACCCGTGTGACCAGCACCGGCTGTCTCTTCGACGCCACCCGCCCCATGATGGCGACGATCTGCGGCACGCTCTTCCCCTCCCCGAAGATCACCTCGGGGAAGCCGCGGCGCAGCTGTCGGTGGTTGTCCACCTTGGCGAAGCCGAGGTCCTCGTAGGGCAACAGCCTGAGACGCCTGAGCGCCTCGTCCGGCTTCATCCTGCCGGCGCGGACGCGCTCGAGGATCTTCTTCAGCTCGACGGTGTTCAGGGTCGCCTCCCGGAGACTGCGATTATATCCGCGGGGACGATGCACCGTGTAACCGGCCCCCTTTAAGGGGCGTTTGAACGGTAGAGGTGAGCGGAGTATGTTACAGGATATGAAGCGTCGGACCGCCTGGGTCGCGGGCATCATCGTCGTGACCGCCGTGGGAGCGCTGGCCGCGCTGTCCCTGGGTGGAGGGCGGGGCAAAGCCGGGACTGCAAAGTATGAAACCGTCAAGGTCGAGCGGGGCAAGATCGTGGCGAAGGTGACCGCTTCGGGGACCCTGTCGGCCCTGGTCACGGTGCAGGTCGGGACGCAGGTCTCGGGACGGATCCAGGACCTGTACGTCGACTTCAACAGCCCGGTCCACAAGGGAGAGGTGCTGGCGAAGATCGACCCGCAGTTCTTCAAGGCGGCCGTCGAGCAGGCGAAGGCGAACCTGGTGGCCGCCGAGGGGAACCTCGCCAAGGCCAAGGCGCAGGCCGCCGACGCCCACAGGCAGTACGTGCGCGCCAAGTCCCTCGTCGAGCAGGGACAGCTGATCGCCCAGTCGGACCTCGACACTGCGGACGCCAACGCCCAGGCGGCCGACGCGCAGGTCCAGGCGATGGACGGGCAGGTGGCGCAGGCGCGGGCCACCCTGTATCAGGCGGACGTCAATCTGGGCTACACCACCATCACGTCGTCGATCGACGGCACCGTGATCTCGCGCAACGTGGATGTCGGCCAGACGGTAGCCGCGTCGCTGCAGGCCCCGACGCTGTTCACCATTGCGCAGGACCTCAAGAAGATGCAGGTCGACACCAACGTCTCCGAGGCGGACGTCGGCAAGCTGAGCCCCGGCATGCGCACGAGCTTCAACGTGGACGCTTTTCCGGGGGAAAACTTCAAGGGAGTGATCCGGCAGATCCGCAACTCGCCGCAGTCGGTGCAGAACGTGGTGACCTACGACGCCGTCATCGACGTGGACAATCCCGACCTGCGGCTCCGGCCGGGGATGACCGCCAACGTCACCTTCACGTATGCCGAGAAGGACGACGCCCTCAGGTTCCCGAACGCCGCCCTGCGCTTCCGGCCGCCGGCCGAGATCGCCGCGAAGGCCCCCCGCCCCGAGCGCGACCGTCGCGTCCTCTGGGTGCTGCGCGATGGGGCGCCCGTCCCCGTCGCCATCAAGACCGGTCTCTCGGACGGCAGCGTGACCGAGATCGCCGACGGAGACCTGCAGGAAGGGGACGCCCTGGTCACCGAAGCGGTGACACCCGGAAGCGGCGTGCCGCCGGCCTTCCGGCGGCCTCTGTAGGACTGCGGCCATGGCGACCCGACCGCTCATCAGGCTTGAGAACGTCACCAAGGTCTACCACGCCGGCGAGGTCGAGGTCCGGGCGCTAGCCGGCGTCTCCCTGGTCGTCGAGGCAGGCGAGTTCGTGTCGATCATGGGGGCGTCCGGCTCCGGAAAATCGACACTGATGCATCTCATCGGCTGCCTCGACCGACCGACCTCCGGTCAGTACCTGCTCGAAGGGCGCGAGGTCTCGGGGCTGAACCGCAACGCCCTCGCCGAAGTCCGCAACCGCACCATGGGGTTCGTGTTCCAGAGCTTCAATCTTCTATCCCGCACCAGCGCCGTGGAGAACGTCGAGCTGCCGCTGGTCTATGCCGGCGTGCCGGGGGCCGAGCGCCGGCGCCGCGCCATCGAGGCGCTGCGCCAGGTCGGCCTCGGGGATCGGCTCGAGCACCATCCGGGCCAGATGTCGGGGGGGCAGCAGCAGCGCGTGGCGATCGCGCGCGCCCTCGTGGGGGACCCGAGGCTGTTGCTGGCCGACGAGCCGACCGGCAACCTCGACTCGAAGACCAGCAGCGAGGTGATGGCCCTTCTGCGCGGGTTGAGCGAGGCGGGGCTGACCGTCGTCCTGGTCACGCACGCTCCGGACATCGCCACCTGGACCTCGCGCGTCCTCAACCTGAAGGACGGCCTCATCCTGTCGGACCAGAGGCAGGCCCCGGTGACTCCCGGTGCGCCCGCGCCCGCCGCCGCCCGCCCTGTCGAGGTCGTCCCATGAGCCCCTGGGCCGTCCTGCGCGTCGCCTTCCGCGCTCTCGGACGCAACACCATGCGCTCGTTCCTGACGGCGCTGGGCATCATCATCGGCGTCGCCGCCTTCATCGCCATGGTCGTGATCGGCGAAGGGGCGAAGGCGCGCGTGGAGGAGGCGTTCTCGTCGATGGGGACGAATCTCCTGATCGTCCTGCCCGGCTCGTCCTCGCAGCGCGGCGTGTTCGGCGGGTTCGGATCGCAGCCGACCCTGACCTGGGACGACCTGAAGGCGATCCAGACCGAAGTCCCGTCGGTCCGCCACGCCGCCCCGCAGCTCCGCTCGACGGCGTCGGTCGTCAGCGAGGAGCAGAACTGGACGACCTCAGTGACCGGGGTGACCCCCGAGTACTTCGAGATCCGCAACTGGCCGGTGACGTCGGGAGTGTCGTTCACGGCCTCCGACATCGACGCCGCAACCAAGGTCGTCCTGCTCGGAACGACCGTCGTCGACCGTCTGTACGGTCCCGGGGCCGACCCGATCGGCCAGACGGTGCGGATCAAGGGGATGCCGTTCCAGGTGACCGGGGTGATGGTCCGGAAGGGGCAGTCCCCCATGGGGCAGGATTACGACGACGCGGTGTTCATCCCGGTCAGCACGTTCCGCTCGAAGATCCAGGGCGGCCTGAACAACTTCATCGCCGGCTCGATCTTCGTCGGAGCGTCCTCCCCCGCCTCGACGTCGAAGGCCGAGCGAGAGGTCAGGAGCCTCCTGCGCGACCGCCACCACCTGCCCCCCGAGGCGGACGACGACTTCCAGGTCAGGAACCTCACCGAGATCGCCACCGCCCAGCAGGAGGGGACGAAGACCCTGACGGCCCTTCTGGCCAGCATCGCCGCCGTGTCGCTCGTCGTCGGCGGCATCGGCATCATGAACATCATGCTGGTGAGCGTCACCGAGCGCACGCGCGAGATCGGCGTCCGCATGGCGGTCGGCGCCAAGCCCCGCCACATCCTGGCCCAGTTCCTGACCGAGGCTCTGTCGCTGTCGATCCTGGGGGGCGTCACCGGCGCCCTTCTGGGTCTCTTCGCCGCCTGGCGTCTCGCCGCCCAGTTCGGCTGGCCGATGCTGATCCGCCCGAGCATCGTCGTGCTGGCTCTCGTGTTCAGCGGGCTGGTCGGTGTCGTGTTCGGACTGTACCCGGCGCAGCGGGCGTCGCGGCTCGATCCGATCGAGGCGCTGCGGTACGAGTGATCTCTCCGAGCCGGCCTGTCTAGAGACAGGAGCCTTCCCTTACCAGCTCTGCAGCGTTACATGTCTAGTCCCGGCAACGCCCAAAGTCCTCATTGGGTTATCCGTCGGCCTTGAGGGGTCCGCGTCTCGCCCAAGCGCCTCTTATGCCGCGTGGACCGGAGCGCTCCGCGCGGAGGGTCACGTCGGCCTAAGCCCCGCTTGGCGAGCGCGGACTCGCGCAGCGCACCTTATTTTCACTCCCTCGCTGTGATGCGGCATCCGTTGGCGCCTGGCCGCCTCTTACCAGGCCGAGTGCGTGAGCCTCTACCTCAAAGCATGGAAGATCATCATAACGGTCCGCGGTGTCTTGATCCAAGTAACGACCATCGACCGGCGATACCGGTGCCGGACATTTTGTTGCGGTTCCGAGAGGGAGCACAACGGTCACGATGGCGCCCGGTGCTAGGACGCTCTCGTCCAAAACATTCCCCCCTTCGGTGTGTCGAATGAAGGGCGCCTCTTGGGCTGACCCAAAAAGAATCTTGAGCTTCAAGCGAGAAACACGAATGGTACCGGTCGGATCATCGAGTACGTCTGTAACAATGGACTGGCGAAAAGGTGAGGATGTCAGTTGAAACATTTCAAATGGATCCATGTGAACGACCCGCAGCTTCGCAGAAGTGGTTTCGGCATCAATCGACGATCTCCGTCGGACAGCGGAACCGCACGACAGAGCCAACGCAGCGCCAACGAGCACCGCCAACAACTGCCGTGAGAGCAGACGTCTCCACATTTGTTTCACGATCGGCATGTTACGGTGTGCTCGACACATCGACGATGTGTTGCGGTTGGCGGCTCGTAGGTAACGGTGCGTTGAGGTTGATTGGGGTGACCAATTCGGTGGTGACGTTGAGTGTGTGTGATGGATCGTTACCAACGCCCATCCTGAGCGTTGCCCCGTACAACATTCCTCCACCAATGTTCGGAGTGGGGTAGGTGATCTCTGGACCGATTTCCGTAGTCAAGGACGAAGCAAAGCTGTGTGCTCCAGCCATCCCCTGCGCCGTAGCAAGCGCCTCAATGGTTGCGTGGGCGACTGCATTGGGAGCTGTTGCCGCGCTTTGATTACTCGGATTATCTAAGAGATTAACATCCCCAAAATCGATCGTCTGCTGTCCAGCCCCTGTGGATGCATCGAAATCCACGTTGGCATCCCCGCTGACAGTGTTGATCTGGATGTTCTCCTTGCCCTCAATAGCCTGATAGAGCTGAGCGTTGGCACCGCTGAGGCCTCGCTGCGACGGCGCTTTGCCATCGAACCGGACGTGTCCCTTCTTGTCATACTTCAGCTTCCACCCTGTTTTCTTCGAGAGGTTCTTCAAATAGTCAGCCTTGTTGGTCCCGGACGCTGTGATCGTGAGCCCGAGGGGATCTATATACCTGAGAGGATTATTGAGAGTGTACGTGTAGCGATTCCAGGATTGCGGATTGCCAAGATTCCCTCCCACCGGATCGACGCTCATAAATCTTCCGAGCGACGACCCATAGTACCTAGCCAACATGTAGTCCAGCCCGTCGGGGTTTTCCGTCAACGCGCTTTCGACGTCGCGTTCGTGGCCCGTAAATTTGTTGTTGTCGGAAGAGACTCGGACGGGCAGCGGCTTCTCGTCGCCGAAGGGCATGTAGTGGTGCGTGCTCACCACGTTTCCGGATGAGTCCGTGACCACGCGCGGGCTGCCCAGATGGTCGGCGTGGAAGAACAGCCAGCGCGGAGACGCCGCTGGGCTGGCGGCGCCGCCAGGGCCGCCGCTGCTCCCCACCAGAGCTCCGATCGACCGATAGGGCGCCGTCATCTGAGCATCGGCCGGGTCCGACGCACTTCCTGGGGACGGGCCGGCCTGGGCCATGTGAGGCAACGAGTCGTCGGGTTCCCTAAGCTCCGACATCTCGTCGTCGCACGCAATGTCGCCCAGGTTGTCGGGATCGTAGCGTTCAGAGTAAGTCCCCGAGCAGCTTGTGCCCGAACAGGTGCAGGTTCCGACCGCGCAGTAATTTGGCCAGCCCGCGTTCTCAACTGAATAGGCGGACTCCTGGGTCCCTCTGATCGCGGTCACCACGTAATAATATATCTTCTGCAGCTGCTGGGTGTCCCCGTCCGAGGTCAAGGGGTACGACACTCCAAAGTCGACAATCTTGCAGGTTCCACCGGGACTTGTGGTGCATGGCGCTTGCTGCGGGTCGTTGAGGGTCGGAGCCCCTCCGGTTGCTCCGCTCTGGATGCCGCACCTCCTCGAGCCTCCGAGGCAGTCGGTCAGCGTCGTATCCGGGCTTTGGTTCGTCAGCGTCGCGATCCATGTGTAAGGGCCGCCGCTGACCGTGCTCCGGTAAATCTTGTAGCCCGTGATGCCCTCGTCGGTCGGATTCGGGCACCAGCGCAGATAGATGCCACCGCCCATGGTGGGCACCGTGGGGGCCCATGCCTTCAGGTGCCGGGGCGGCGACAACGGTTGATCGGCGTGCTTGAGGGCCATTCCGGACACCGGCGTCGAGAAGCTCGTTTCCGAAGTCGACGACGAAGAATCACCCACGGCCTTTACCTTGTAGTAGTAGACAGTGCCGGGGGTGATGTTCTTGTCGTGGAAGAAACGGGTGTTCCCTGTCTCGCTGACACTTCTCGTGAGGCTGTCCGAGTAGGCGGTCGAGTCGATGCAGAGGGGGGTGTTCGCCGGGTTGCCCGAGCCGACGTTCTTCACAATGGCACAGTAGGTTCCGTTTTCACTCGTGGCACGGTAGAGGCGGAAGCCCTGAATGCCGGTCCAGTAGCCCGTTTTCCACTGCAGCTTGATCCCGTCCATGCTGCGTGGGTTCGGGGAGAGGTTAAAAATGTTTATGCCCTGGCTGACGTTTCCACCATCAGAATTGGCGTCGTTTGTCGTCCAGATCACAGTCTTGAGGCCCACGGGCTTCGCCGGATAAGTCGCCGACAGTCCGAGAAGTGTGGATGCCGGCGAGAGGTCGGACACCCGACCCTCGTAATCGAACACGGCAACCTGAAACTGATACTTGATGTTGCCGGAAGACAAGCTCGATTGACCTTGATACCCGCGGGAGTCCCGGGCAAGGTCGCTGAAGTCGTAGGACGTCTGAGTCGGCCCTAAGGTGATAAATGGTCTGAACGGCTGGCTGCTGCTGAATCCATAAGGCGCCTGCTTGAACAAAACGACCTCGGTCACATACAGGTAGTATCCCGCCACCCTGGTCAAGTCAGCGGGGGCCGTCCAGGAGACATGGATGCTGCCGTTGATCGGTACGTTGTTGGCGTCCAGCGCCTGTGCCGCAGTAGGAGCAACGCTGATTTGGGATGGCTCGGACGTGGTGCATGCGGGGGCGCTCGTGCTCGTCGGATCGATCACGGCCGGCTGGCAGCGCGTACCGCTGCTCGCTGGGTCGTTGCTCAGTTTGGTCACGTCGAAGTTCGAGGTTGTCCCCGAGACCACGGTCTGCCAATTGCCATTTGCAAAAACCTTGTAGACCGACGACACCATGTTGCACATGTCGTAGTGCGGGTCCGGTGGAAGGGGGTAGATGAACGAGGTCCCCGGGTCCTGAAGAAGGTAGGGGTCCGCAGGAATCGTGAGGCCCCGCGTGCAAGTTGCTCCTGCCTGGCAATCGGAGTTCTGCACGCAAAAGTTGCCCCCGGGGATGCAGGTCCCCATCTGGATGCAAGAATCCCAGGGAGAGCACTGTGCCGAACCAAAGTTTGAGGCGCTGCAACCGGCCTGGGTCATTTCGCACAGGGTGTTCGTCCAGTACGTCGATCCGATGATCTCCTCCGTCAGATGGTTGGCGTCCGAGTTTCCGCCCCCGCCCACGGCCTTCCTGTAGCGGCGGACGTGATACCCCTGCAGGTAGCTGAGGTCTCCCTTGACATTCGAGGCATCGATTGGATGATAAGGCTTCCCTTGAGGCGGGTCCCATCTCATTGAAACGTAGGGGGTGTTCGGTCCATTGGGGACCGTGCACTCACGGTAATTCCTGGGTGGAGAAGCCGGAATCGCCAGGGCCGTCTCGGAGAAGCCCGACTCGTTTCCGTTGATGTCCCGGGACGTCACCGCGTAATCCCAGGCAAGATTGTTCGGAACGTTCGAGTCCGTGTACTGGAGAGGATTTGCGGTTTTCGGTATTGAGTCCACCTGCTGGAAGGCGCCGCAGGATGGTTCCGCGTTCAGCTTCCGGTAGATCACGTACGAACTGATTGACGACGTGTCCGCCGGGGCCTGGAAGCGGACTATGGCCTGGCCGTTGCCGGCGGATAGTCGCAGCTTGCCCGGTGGCACCGGGAGAGAGGTAGAGCGCTCCGCAACCCCGACCTTTTCCGAAGGTACCGAGATGTTCGAGTCGGCATCCTGGGCGGTCAACCAATAGTAATAAGTCGTGGAGGAGCTCAAGCCGCTGTCCGCATAGGACGCGGTCGGCGCGGTGATCTGCTTGGGCCCGGGAGGGATGAAGTCCGGATAACGGTAGACCCAGTACGTCGTGACACCGTCCGTCGTCGCGTTGGGATCCCAGGTGACGGTTCCCGTCCCGATACTGCAGCTGCCCGTCACGACTACGTTTCTGGGCGGGCCCGGCGGCGCATAGTCCTTCGGCATCGCCGAGAAGTTCGTGGGTAGGGATGGGGTGCACCCCGAGTTCACTACGTCAAGCGACTCATTGCTCGCGTTGTCCTGCGCGCGGACCCAATAGGTGTAAGTATAACCATTCGTGAGACCGCTGTCGACATAGGTCGTGCCAGGAGCGAGAGTCCAGCTAATCCATTCAATTGTGCAGAAGGCGCAGCGTTTGCGATAGATGTTGTAGCCACGCACGTCCGTCGAGGGGCTCGCGGTCCACGAAAGGCTGACCTGGCCATCCCCTGCTGTACCTGTGAGGCAGGTCGGTGGGCTGGGTCTCGTCACATCACCGGCAGTCATTCCGATGATGTCCGAGCCGTAGCTCTCCAAAGACCCGGAGATGGCCGTCAATTGATACGAGAATTGTGTGCCGGGGGCATTCGTGGCGTCGGTGTAGCACATGTTGGCGGTGTCGTTGGGGCACGACGTGCTGGACGTCACGTCGACCAGCGGAGAATAGGCACCGCCCGACGTGGATCGATACAGGCGATAGACGGTCACGTTGTCTTCTGCCGGGTTCTTCTTCCAATGGAGATTGATATTGCCCTGCCAGTTGGGCGACCAGATGATCAGCCCCCCCGGCGGGCTCGGCCGGCGATTCTCGACCAGCGCGACCTCCTTGCCGGCGAGGTAGACATGGTGTTTGGTCCATTCCGGAACATAGCTTCCCAGCGTGGTCCGGCGGAATTCCGACAGGATCTGGCCATCCGGTCCGCGCATGTAATAGGTCACCTGATCCCTCTGCCGGTCTCTCTTGATCACCCTGTCGCCGCCGGTGTCGTACTCGTAGTTCGCCAGCACCATGGCGATCGAGGCCGGGTCGGACGGAGTCGCGATGCGGATGACCGACGTCATCCGGTTCCTGGAATCATAGAGAAAGCGCCGCTCCCAGTCTTTCGTCACGTTTCCCCGGGCGTCGTAGATCAGGTTGACCGGCCCCGATCCCGGTATCTGCTCGCTCAGGATCCGATTGGTGTTCGTTCCGTCCGGTGCCGTCACGGTGAAGATGTCGTCCCAGGTCTGAATGCTCGAGCACGGAGTCGTTCCCGTGCTGTCGGTTCTGTCGACCTTGCCAAAGATATTGCCGAACGCGTCGTAGGCGAAACACTGGAGATAGTTGACCGCCGGCGATCCGAATGTTTCGTGAACTTCCTTGAGCCGGTTGGCGGTGTCGTACTTGTAGCTGTTGGATCCGATGGCTGAAATATTCCCGGCTCCGTCATAGACGTACGCGCCGCTGTCGAAATAGTGCGGAGTCGAGAAGGCGCCGCCCGTCCACTTCCCGATGCTGATCGCCGAGGGGCGGCTCTGGGAATCGTATGTGACCTGCGTCTTCGCCTGGCCTTGCGCATCGCCCTGCGTCGTCATCGTGTCGATGAGGCCGGCGGGATTGTAGGTGATCGTCGCGAGTGGATTGCCGCTGGAATCCTTGACCCTCGTCGGAATCCCGTTCGAGAAATCATAGTTCGCGGTCAGCTCGCTCCCCAGCCCCGCGGCCCCCGCAGGGTAGACGATGCTGTTGACGTTCCCATACGTGTCATAGGAAAGAGCGGCCTGTTCCGTAGAACCTCCCGGCCAACCGGCCAGCCCGTAGGTGAGACCGGAAAGCCTGCCGTTCATGCCGGCATACGCGTAGGTAGTGTTCAGGGTAAGGGAGTGGTCATCCTGATACGCGCTCGACGATGAGAGCTTGCCCAGGCCGTTGCTGCCGGTATCGTACTGATTCGCAGAGATGATGGTGTTCAAAGGGGCCTTCGACACCTGCAGGAGCCTCCCCGCCTTGTCATAGGCCGATTGAAGCGTGCCACCCGTGGCATCGGTAACCGACAGGACATTCCCCAGCGAGTCATAGTCCGTGTAGACCGTCGTGCCGTTCTCCGGGTTCGACGCCTGGTAGAGATGGTTCAACCCGTCGTATTCGAAGAAGCGCGACTGGATCCTGTTCGTCGCCTGATCCACGAGGTCGGCTCGAATGAGGTTATCCCGGGTGTCGTAGACGTAGCTCGCGTCGGCCCCGTCGGTGGCCGCGCAGGTGTGTCCCGTCCCGCACTCGGCGTTCGTTGTACAGATGTTCCCCCACGTGTCACAGCGCTTCTCCGACGGCGCGTCGACCACGATCAGGCGGTTCCAGCCATCCCGGAAATACGTCGTGGTCACATTGCCTGTCCCACCCCCCACCCCGACACCCATCACGTTCTGAACCGTTACCGTCGAATCCAATCCTTTGTAGGTGGTCGTGGTGACGCTTCCATCTGCCGTTGTCACCCTCTGGATCCGGCCAAAGGGGTCCCCTCCGAAGTCGAATTGAGTGCCGGCAATGTACGGTGGGGGTGGGAGACCCGGGTCGCAGGGCTTTGCCCCCGTGACCGTCGGGCCGAGCCACTCCGACTTGAAGGTTGCTCGATCTGCGACGTCATAGCAGGTGGCACGGAAAGGATTGCCGGCCGAGGCGTCCGCGGGTCGGCGCTCCTCGCGAATCACCCGGCCCAGGCCATCATAAAGGTACCGGCTGAACTGGTAATCCGTACCACTTCCCCGCGTCAGCGTCGTTTCCTTGAGCGAGACGTAGTCGATCGCAGACGGAAGCTCCGGCGTGACCGGGGTAATGTCGGTAAGTCGGCCGAGCCTGTCGTAACTGTAGGTGGTCTCGATGCCCACCGTGTCCTTCGTCGAGAATATGGCGCCGGTGTTCCCGTCCCGTTTCCGATCGATGGCATTCCATCCAATCGAAGTATTCGCCGTGCAGTCGGTGAAGAAGGTCTTGGACTTGAGATACCCTTGGTTCCACTTGTATCCGACGCAGTACTCCGTGATCTCCGAACCCGGCAGACCAACCCATCGGCTGAGTGTCTTCTTGGCCACGTTGCCGTCGGCGATACTCCCGTCGAGCGGAGCATAGGAATAGGCTGTCTTCACGTCCCCGGCGGCCATCGTGGCGACGTTCTTCGGTGTCCCAACGGCACCAGGCAGCGTCTTTCTGGCGATCCTCAGGTTCACGCGGCCGTCATTGGATCGGTAGTAATTCTCGGTGCGCTCGAGAACCCGGTACCCATCGTGAACCTCTCGATAATCGAAAAGACCGGAGAGATAACCCATGGTCTGGGTATGGGCCTCGTCCAGGTATTGCGTGTGCGTGTATCTGGTGCCGGAAATGCCGAACCCCGTCTCCGAGACTGTCCGCCAGTGGCCAAAAGTGTCCCAGTCGGCATTGGCGACAACTGTTTCCGCACCACCGTCGTCTTGAAAAACAGTTGCTTTGAGCCTGAGCCTTGAATTCTTCTTCGTATGTTCGATGATGCCGGTGTTTGGAGCGGGACCCAGGTCCGCGTCGTACTCGAGGTTCTCCGTACGAAGCAGCTGCCTGGTGGACAGGGTCCCCTTGTAGTACTCAATCTTGTAATTCACTCCATCGTCCCAGTCGGGCGCAATGTGGTCCTCAGGGTCCTGTCCGGAGTGCAGATCCGTGGAGAGCGGCGGCAGCGTCGCCTTGTAATAGTAGACAGTGTCGTTGTTGAACGGGTCGGTGACGGTTACCTTCGGCGGATTCGAGTAACCCGAGATCTGCAGCCGGTCGTAGCCCCATTGCGAGGTTCCGGCGCCCGGCACAACCAGTTTCTTCGTCTTGACCTGTCTGCTCGCGCTCGTGATATCCGGGGATCCGGCGTAACCCGCGGATACACCGCTCATTTGCTTCTCCGTGCCTTTTCCACCCACCATGAAGAGCGAGACATACGGATAGTATTCATACTCGTACTTGGTAATGACCTCCGTCCCTTCCCAACCGGTGCAGGTCGCGCTCCCCGCCGGTTGGAGGATCGGCATGGTGCGGCAGTTCAGCTCACCGCGGTTTCTTGGATCGGTCAGGGACCCATCGTAGCCAAAGTAGATGCTGTAAGTGTCGCACGCGACCCCCGGCGTGCCGCAATCGCCTGTGGCGCCTCGATGTTTATAGACAGGATAGTCAAGGCGGAGGAGCTCGAGGACAGGACCATCCAGGAAGATCGTGTGGCTGGTCTGGTCATTGTAATAGTGCGTGCGCGTTATGGACGTGAAAGCATACTTGAGGAAATACGTCGCCTTGGATGCGTCCTTGTCAGGCGTCGTCGTGGGGACGGCCTCACTTCCCCAGAAGGCCGGAACGTCCACTTGATACGTCGCAATCGGATGGCGATTGTAAATCGACGGGTTGGTGTTGGGATAGGCGTCCGCCGTCGTGCTCGGGGTGTCGACACAGTTGCCCGCCGTGTCGTACTTGCAGTTGTGAAAGACGATCTCGCGGCCGCGTCCGTCCGTGATCTTCTTGATCGCATGCTCGAAGCCGGCCCGCGTGTCGTCATATTGAATCGTCATGCTCCTGGTGTACACGCCATTCTCCGGGGGGATGCTGCGATCCTCTATCCGCGTCACGTACCATCCCCCAAAGCTGAGGTTGTCCTGGCGATACGTGTTCTCTCCCGTTGGGGGATACGCGATGTGCTTGCCCAAGGTGTAGGTCAAACCGTCGGGCGTGTTCACCGTAAAACAGCCGGGGTCCTCGTTCGCGAGGCATCCGACGCCGGGTATATTCACCTTGACGTAGGACAGATCCGTCGCGACGGCAGGCCAGTCAACCGGCTGGATGTTCGAGCTCGCGCTTTCCTCGAACCAGATATCGTGCTGGTTGCCGTCCGGCGTGATCCACTTCCAGGTCGTCATCCAGCAGTCGACGCCGCCGGTGCAGACCCGCCAGTGAACGTCCTGCAGGAGTCGTCCGAAGGTGAGCGTGAAGCCGATTCCGAACGGCCCCTCGTTGTAGGGCTTCACTGTAGTCGTATTGTTCGACCTGTAGTCGCTGTAGTCCCAGACTTTCGAATTGTAGGAGAGATTCAGTTGGTAGCCGAGACGATCGTTGACCTGGTACCTGGGACCGATGGGGAGCGTCAGATGCAGCCCGCCGTTCAAGACATCGATATCTTCCCCGAAATGACCGCTCGTGAACATGTGGTTCGACTGGAATCCCACCGTCTCATTCTCGTTCTGGGCCCAGTCGCTGCTGATCGGAAAAAACAGACAGAGAAGCACGGAGATGTAAAGCGCCGCCGCTCGTGCCGTCCGATCGATCATGAGATCTCTCCTCCAAGAGCAAATCACCGTGCGCTGATGGGACACGCTGCCCGGAGCCCGACAGAGAAGTGCTACGCTACGGCGAATAACCAAGTGACGTTGAGGGAACACCCTGCCTCGAGGCAAGTAGTTTTACGGAGCCCCATTCGGGCGTTACCCTTAATGCGGCCGGAACCTACGTCAGGATCTCGGCAACGACCATCAGGCAAACCCCGAATTTGACTATGGGAAAAATACCGAAAGAGATCTCAAGGAAACTCCTGATGGTGGTGGGAGCGCAATTATGGCAGCGGCCTCTTCGCGCCGCGTTGATTACTGTCCTTGCTCTGGCCTCGGCCATGTCAGGCGTCGTCCTGGGTCAAGAGGACACTTTGCTGGCCCACCTCATGGACCTGGAGAAAGAGCACGCATCCTTGTGTTCCATGCCCGAGGGTCGTTCGGACCTGCGCTCGACCATCGACACGATCGTGAAGGAGTTGGACACGTCGGCAGGCGGCACGGCCGGTTCGCAGCGGGTCGACGCGCTGAATCACCTTCTCTTCGATCACCTCGCTATCAAAGCGAGCCAGGATCTGAAGGACCCCTGCAACCTGTTGCCCTCCGACGTGCTCGAGCGAAAGCAGGGCTACTGCGTCGGGATAGCGGCGCTGTATCTGCTGTTGGCCGGGCGGCTCGATCTGCCGATCTACGCAGTGGCCACACCCTCACACGTCTTCCTGCGATATGACGACGGCGCGGTACGCGTCAACATCGAGACCCTGCGGGGAGGAGCCGGCGTGCCGGACGAGCAGTACATCCGGGAGCAGAAGATCCCCGAGGAGTCGATCCGCCGGGGCATCTTCATGCGCAACTTGACCACGGACGAGTTCCTGGCGCAGGTCCTTAACAACCTCGGCGTGGTCTACTCGGAGAGGAAGGATTACGACGCGGCTGCCGGGGAGTACGAGCGGGCGCTCGACCTGGACCCGCGGCTGCCGGCCGCCTTGTACAACTGGGGGAACGATTTGCTCCGGCAGGGCGTGTACCGCCGAGCGGCCAGGCTTTTCTCGAAATCCCTCCGACTCTTCCCAAACGACATCTGGGCTCTCAACAACCGGGGGCTGGCGTACATGAACATGGAGAAGCGGGAGAAGGCCAGGAGAGACTTCGAGGCCGCGCTCGCGATGGACCCCGGGTTCGAGGCCGCCAGGAAGAACCTTGGCCGCCTTGCCGCGGAGCCGTCGGCGAAATGAACGCCGGCGGGCTTCCGCGCCCCTCTGCCGGCGACACCGCTTGTGTCCTTGACACGCCCCGCGCGGTTTCATAAGATGGCGGCCGCAACGTCAAGAGTTGCGCGCCTTTCGGCCGACCGCACCCTTGCCAGAGGCGGGAGACGCTCATCGGATGGCCAACGCAAAAGTGAGCGCATGAGTCAATCGAAGGACAAGCGGCGCCACCCACGCGTCGCTCAACGCATCAAGGTGCGGTCATCCTCGCGGGAGGCCGTGGAGCTGGAGACGATCGACCTCAGCGCCGGCGGCTTCAGCTGCACGGCCCCCGCCTTCCTTCCCCTGATGACCAAGCTCGCGCTGTCGCTCGTCCTGCCGACCAATGGGCCGACCGCGACCGACAAGACGAACGGGCTCGAGACGGTCACGGGCGAGGCGGTCGTCGTCCGTACGGAGCCGCCGGCCCCGGTGGACGGCCAGGGGGCGTACCGCGTGGCCCTGTTCTTCTCGAAGATGGATGACGCGGACCGGCAGAGGCTCCACGACTTCCTGGAACGGCACGGCGGCAAGGCCGGCCACTAGCCCTCCCGAAAGGATGCACCCGTGAGGCGATTCGTCGTCGGCATCACCGGCGCCAGCGGCTCGTTGTGCGCGCGGTCGGTCGTGCGTCACCTGTCGCGGCATCCCGAGGTCGAGCGGGTGCACGTCGTCCTGAGCCTCTTCTCCCTGCAGACGATGAGTGTCGAGCTGGGGCGCAAGGCGCAGGACGAGACCGAGGGGCTGCGCCTGCTGCTGGACGGAGAGACGAACGAACGGATCGTCCTGCACCGCTCGGCCGACATGGCCGCCTCGATCAGCAGCGGCTCGTACCCGACCGACGGCATGGTGGTCGTGCCCTGCAGCGGCGGGACGCTGGCGGCGATCGCCAACGGAACCTCGAGCAGCCTTCTGCACCGCGCCGCCGAGGTGACGCTGAAGGAACGCCGGCCGCTCGTCCTGGCGTTCCGGGAGACGCCGATCAGCCTGGTGCACATCGAGAACATGCGGCGCGCGGCGCAGGCGGGGGCCGTCCTCTATCCCCTCACACCCGCCTTCTACAACCGGCCGCAGGGGATGGAGGAGATCGTCGAGCACTTCACGGCGCGCATCTTCGACCTGCTCCGGCTGCCGCACTCCCTCGGGAAGCGATGGGGAACCCCCTGACCGAAAGCCTGGCCGCGCGACCGGCGCCCGCTCCACGGGCCCGCGGTCTGCGCGCCGCCTCGGCCACCCTGTCGATGATCAAGTTCCAGCACACTCTCTTTGCCCTGCCGTTCGCCTTCACGGGGGCGATCCTGGCGGCGGACGGGCTGCCGTCCCCGCGACAGATCGGCTGGATCCTGGGGGCGATGGTCGGGGCGCGCAGCGCGGCGATGATCTTCAACCGGATCGCCGACCTCGATTTCGACCGCAGGAACCCGCGCACTGCGTCGCGGCCGCTCGTGACCGGGGAGCTGGGGCTCGGGTTCGCCTGGTCGGCGCTCGCGCTGAGCGTGGCGCTCTTCTTCCTGAGCGCCTTCCGGCTGAACCGGCTCTCCTTCCTTCTGGCGGCGCCGGCGATTCTGCTCGTCCTGTCGTACTCCTACGCCAAGCGGCTGTCCTGGCTGACGCACCTGCACCTCGGCGCGTCCTTGGGTCTCGCCCCGCTGGGGGCCTGGATCGCCGTGCGGGGGAGCATCGACACGGCACCGCTCGTGCTCGCGGCCGCGGTCGCCCTGTGGGTCGCCGGGTTCGACGTCATCTACTCCTGCCAGGACGTCGAGTTCGACAGGCGCGAGCGGCTGCACTCGGCGCCGCGGTCCTTCGGCGTCGCGCGCTCGCTCGTCGTCTCTTCCGCCATGCACGCGCTGACCGTCCTGCTTCTTCTCGGCCTGCCGCTCCTCCTGCCACTCGGCCTGCCGTACCTCGCCGGTGTCGCCGGCACGGCCGCTCTCCTCATCTACGAGCACCGGCTGGTCAAGCCGGGAGACCTCAGCCGGGTGAACCACGCGTTCTTCACCGTCAACGGCTGCGTGTCGTTCCTGATCCTGGCCGCGACGGCGGCCGATCTGGCGCTGCGGGGCTGAACTAGGGGATCGGCACGCGCAGGGGGTCGATCGTCCTGCGCGTCACGATCACCGGGCCGGTCAGGAGAAGGTAGAGGTCGCGCACGTTCGTGCCGGTCGGACCGGTGGTGAAGTCGTCGTTGAGACGCTTGAAGAACTTGTAGGTCGTGGCCTCGCGCAGGATGCGCTGCGGGTCGAGACGCGCCAGGCGGGCCCGTTCGAGCGTCGTCTGGTCGACGTAGGCGCCGGCGGCGGGGGAGTTCCCGTCGGTGCCGTCGCTGCCGATCGCCAGGAAGGCCCAGGGGCGGGAGCCGAGGCCGGCCATCCGGAGCGCCAGCCGCAGGGCGAGCTCCTGCGCGCGCCCCCCCAGTCCCGGGACCCGCGGGGCGGTCAGGACCTCCCCGCCGAGCACCAGGAGGCGCGTCCCGGGAGGCGCGGTCTCGATGGCGCGCGCGATCATCTCGACGGCGGTCTCGGCGGGGCCGGTGATGTCGGTCGGCATCGCCTCGGCCGGCAGGCCGCGCGTCAGGCCGCCGCGCACCGCGGCGTTGCGCAGGTCGCGGTTCGACAGGATCGCCTCGGAGCGCGAGCGCTTGAAGACCCGGTCGCGCGGCTTCGGTGTCTCGGGCATCCGGCCCCTGTGCATCCCCTCCAGGACTTTCACCGGGATCGCCGGAGCGATGCCGTAGCGATCGATGGCGCGAATCATGTCGTCGAGCGTGGTTCGGTCCGGCAGGGACGGCCCCGAGGCGACCTCCTCGTAGCGCTCCGGGTCGACGTCGCACATCACGAGAGTCGACTGGGTCGCGGCCCGGCGCGCCAGGATCGCCAGGCGCCCTCCCTTCACCGCCGACAGGTGCTTGCGCACCGTGTTGATCGATCCGATCGGCGCCCCGCAGGTCAGGAGCACCCTGTGCAGGTTCGTCTTGTCGATCTCCCTCAAGAGCGGCGGAAGGGGCGCCGTCATGAGCGCCGAGCCGCCGCCGGAAGCGAGGAAGACGACGTCGTCCGCGGCCGTCGCCCGCGCGGCGAAGCGCATCGCCGCCTTACCCGCCGCGAACGAGTCCTTCAGCGGGACCGGGTGCTCGCCCGGCACGGTCTTCAGCCTGAGGCGGGACGCCGGCAGGCGCAGATCGGCGAGGGAGGCGGTCAAGAACGGGGGCGGATTCGATACGGTGCGGCGTCCCTTCTCCGGCCTCTCGGCCGGCGGATGGACGACGAGCGCCTCGAGAATGCGCTTGCCGCCCGCCTCCTTGAATCGCTGCACGAAGCCGATCGTCATCGCCGGTGCCGCCTTCCCGAAGGCGAGAAGGTACAGGCGCCCCTTCCTCGTCATGCTGATCGGGCGGCCGCAGATTGACAGCAGCTCGGGGCGCGCGTGCGCCGCCCGGCGCACGGCGGCGGCCGGGTCGCAGGCCGCGAGCGCCTCCCTGGCCAGGGCCTGAAGCAGTTGGGCCGCAAGCCCTGCGGCCGGGCGCGGCCCGGAGTCCCTGATCAGCATAGCGTTGTCCGTATTCCGTCAAAACGCGACGGGTCAATCGTTCTCGGGGAGCGCCTCTCCGAACGCCGCGCCCCGCAGGTCTTGACAAGAAATCGACCGCTCTGGTATAAGGCCGACACGTCGCGGGGACAAAAAGGCCTTTTCACCAACCTGATTTCACCTCGAGGAGGTGTCGAATGAACAAGGCGGATCTGATCGACAAGATCGCCAAGGACGCGAAGATCAGCAAGACGGCCTCCGGCAAGGCGCTGGATTCGCTGGTCGACGGCGTCACCAAGGCACTGAAGAAGGGCGATCGTGTCGCGCTGGTCGGCTTCGGCACGTTCACGGTCAGCAAGCGCAAGGCTCGCGTCGGCCGCAACCCGCAGACCGGCGAGCAGATCGAGATCAAGGCGCGCAAGGTGGCGCGCTTCCGTCCGGGCAAGGAGCTCGCGGCCGCCATCCGGTAACATCTCCGCGCGTCGCGACGTTTTCATCGCACACATCGAAGGGCGGCGTCCACGCGAGTGGCGCCGCCCTTCTTGCGTCCGGCCCAGGGTCCCGTTACTCAACGGTGAACAGGCCGGCGCCCGCCTCCACCGTCTCGCCCGCTCGCACGCGGATCCGGGTCACGCGCCCCTCCTTGGGGGCCAGAAGCTCGTTCTCCATCTTCATCGCCTCGACCACCAGGACCCCCTGGCCGGAGCGGACCTCCTGCCCCTCCTTCACCAGGAGCGTCGTGACTCTCCCCGGCATGATGGCGCGCACTTCGACCGGCCCCTCCAGGACCGGCGGACCGGGAGCGCCCCGGCGTCGCTGCGGGTCGAGGAGCGTCACCGAGTACGGACGTCCCGCGAGCACCACGCCCCACTCCCCCCGGCCTCCCGGCGCGGGCCGGCCGCTCCCCCCCGACGCGACGCCTCCTTCGCGCGCGACCGCGGCCTCCCGGATCTGTCCGTCGATCGACAGCCACAGGACGGCCCCGTCGCCGCGTCTCTCGATCTCGCGCGTCTTTCCGTCGAGGCTGACGCTGAAGCGGCCGCCGCCGCGCGGCGCCACCTCGATCTGGAACTCCTTCTCCCCGACGCGGGCCAGGTAGCGCATCGCTCAATGCCCTCTCGGGAGGCGCGCCTCCATCTGGGCGCGTCTTCCCGCCAGGGACCACGGACCATGCCCCGGGACCGCCTCGCGGGACGCCGGGCGGGAGGCCTCCTCGGTGGCGCGGACGGCCGCCGCGATCGCGGCGATCTCCGCGTCCGGACCCGCCTCCTGCATCAGAGGCGCCAGACGCGGCATGACGCGGTCCACGAAGCCGATGTCCAGACGGCCGGCCACGAAGTCGGGATCGGAGAGGAGGACCCGGTCGAACGGCAGCGTGGTCCTGATTCCGGCGACCAGGAACTCGTCGACCGCGCGTCGCAGGCGCGCGATCGCCTCGTTCCGGTCGGAGCCCCACGCCAGGAGCTTGGCGATGAGGGCGTCGTAGTGGAGGGTGATCTCGTCCCCCGCCTGCAGGGCGGTGTCCACGCGGATCCCCGGTCCGGCGGGGAGGCGCAGCGCGAGGATCCTCCCGGGCGAGGGGCGGAAACCGTTCGCGGGGTCCTCGGCCAGGATACGGCACTCGATCGCCCAGCCGCGCGGCTGGAGCCGATCCTGGCGGAGACCGAGGCGGTCGCCGCGGGCGATCTCGATCTGGGCGCGCACCAGATCGACGCCTGTGACGAGCTCGGTGACCGGGTGCTCGACCTGAATGCGGGCGTTCACCTCCATGAAGTACGGGCGCCCCTTCGCGTCGAGCAGGAACTCGACCGTCCCGGCGTTGCGATAGCCGCAGGCGCGCACGACCTCGAGGGCGATCTCCCCCAGGCGCGCCCGGTCGGCCGGCCGCAGGGCCACCGAGGGAGCCTCCTCGACGAGCTTCTGGTGCCGGCGCTGCACAGAGCACTCGCGCTCCCCCAGGTGCACGGCGTGGCCGTGAGCGTCGGCGAGGATCTGGATCTCGATATGTCTCACGTTCTCCATGAACTTCTCGGCGTAGATCCCGTCGTCGCCGAACGAGGCCTTCGCCTCCGACCGGGCGGCGCGCAGGGCCGGATCGAGCTCGGCCTCACGGCGCACCACGCGCATCCCCTTGCCTCCCCCGCCGGCGGCCGCCTTCAGCATGACGGGATATCCGCTCTGGCGCGCAAAAGCCGCGATCGTGGCGGCGTCGGCCGCCCGATCGAGGAGGCCCGGGATGACCGGGACGCCGCGTTTCTCCATGAGCCTCCGCGCCTCGACCTTGTCCCCCATCAGGCGCATCGCCTCGGGGGGCGGCCCGATGAAGACGAGGGAGGCGTCTTCGCAGGCCCGCGCGAACCCTGAGTTCTCCGCCAGGAAGCCGTAGCCGGGGTGGACGGCGTCGGCGCGCGCCACGCGCGCCGCCTTCAGGATCGCGTCGGTGTCGAGGTAGGACGAGGCGGCGGGCGCGTCGCCGATGCGGAAGGCGGAGTCCGCGAGGCGCACCGGCAGGGTGTCGCGGTCCGCCTCCGAGTAGACGACCACCGGGGAGATCCCCATCTCCCGGCAGGCGCGCAGGACGCGCAGGGCGATCTCCCCCCGGTTGGCGATCAGGACGCGTCGGATCGGCCGGTGACGCTCACGCGGGGCCGGGCGCCGCGCCGCGGCGGACCGGCCGGTGGCGCGCCGCGCGCCGCCTCGCTTCGGGGCGGGCCGGGACGTCGTCTTCACAGCGGGATGTTTCCGTGCTTCTTCGGGGGGACCGTGTCGCGTTTCGTCTTCAGGAGGCGCAGCGCGCCGACGACCCGGCGTCGCGTGGCGCGCGGCTCGATGACTTCGTCCACGAAACCGCGCTCGGCGGCCACGTACGGGTTGGCGAACTTGTCCCGGAACTCCTCGACCTTGGTCCGGCGCAGCGTCTCCGGGTCGGACGCGGCCGCCAGCTCCCGGCGGTACAGGACCTGGACCGCCCCCTCGGGGCCCATGACGGCGATCTCGGACGTCGGCCAGGCGAAATTGAAGTCGGTGCGGATGTGCTTGCTCCCCATCACGCAGTAGGCGCCGCCGTACGCCTTGCGCGTGATCACCGTCACCTTCGGCACGGTCGCCTCGGCGTAGGCGTACAGGAGCTTGGCGCCGTGCTTGATGATCCCCCGGAACTCCTGGTCGGTGCCCGGCAGGAAGCCGGGCACGTCCTCGAAGGTCAGGATCGGAATATTGAAGGCGTCGCAGAAGCGTACGAAGCGCGCCCCCTTGAGCGAGGCGTCGATGTCGAGCGTTCCCGCCAGGACCATCGGCTGGTTGGCCACGATCCCGACGGTGCCGCCGTCGATGCGGCAGAAGCCGACCAGGAGGTTCCTGGCGTAGCGCTCGTGCACCTCGAGGAACACCCCGTCGTCCACGATGGCCCGCACGATCTCGCACATGTCGTACGGCTTGTTCGGGTCTTCGGGGACGATCGTCTCGAGACGCGCGTCCTCGCGGGACGGGTCGTCGGCGGGGGCGCGGCGCGGCGGGTCCTCCATGTTGTTCGACGGCAGGTACGACAGGAGGTCGCGGATCAGGGCGAGCGCCGAGGGGTCATCCGCCGCCGCGAAGTGGGCCACGCCGCTCACCGTGGCGTGCGTCATGGCGCCCCCCAGCTCCTCCTTGGTGACGTCCTGGTGCGTGACCGCCTTGATGACGTCCGGCCCCGTGATGAACATGTACGACGTCCCCTGCACCATGATGTTGAAGTCGGTGATCGCCGGGGAATAGACGGCGCCGCCGGCGCACGGCCCCATGATGGCGGAGATCTGGGGCACCACGCCGGAGGCCAGGGTGTTGCGCAGGAAGATGTCGGCGTACCCGCCGAGCGACACGACCCCCTCCTGGATGCGCGCCCCGCCGGAGTCGTTCAGCCCGATGATCGGTGCCCCGACCTTCATGGCCAGGTCCATGATCTTGCAGATCTTGGCGGCGTAGGTCTCGCTGAGCGAACCGCCGAATACCGTGAAGTCCTGGGCGAACACGAACACCGGCCGGCCGTCCACGGCGCCGTGCCCGGTGACGACACCGTCTCCCGGGATGAGCTGCTTGTCCATGCCGAAGTCGTGGCTGCGGTGGACGACGAGGCGGTCGAGCTCCTCGAAGGTGCCCGGATCGAGGAGCCTCTCTATGCGCTCGCGGGCGGGAAGCTTCCCTTCGGCCTTCTGGCGCTCGAGGCGCTCGGGCCCCCCGCCCGACTCGGCCTCGCGATTCCTGCGCCTCAGCTCCTCAAGCCGGTCGCGGCTCAAGTCAGCCTTTCCGCATCTGCTGCGGCAGCTTCTCCCAGTCCTTCAGGAATTTCTGCAGACCGATGTCGGTGAGCGGATGCTTGATGAGCGCCTCGAGGACGGAAAACGGCATGGTCGCGATGTCGGCCCCCAGGCTCGCGGCCTCGACCACGTGCAGGGGGGTTCTGATGCTGGCGGCCAGGATCTCGCACTTGAAGTCGTAGTTGTCGAAGATGGTCCGGATCTCGCGCACGATCTCCATGCCGACGTGGCTGATGTCGTCGAGCCGGCCGATGAACGGGCTCACGAACGCCGCCCCCGCCTTCGCCGCCAGGAGCGCCTGCGGCGACGAGAAGATGAGGGTCGTGTTGATCGTGATCCCCTCCGACGAGAGGGTCTTGATGGCGCGCAGACCCTCGCGGATCATCGGGATCTTGATGATCACATTGGGGGCCCCGACCTTGCGCTTGATCTCCCGGCCCTCGCGGATCATCTCGTCCGTGGTGGTCGAGACCACCTCGGCGCTGACCGGGCCGGAGACGATGGCGCAGATCTCGCGCACCACCTCGAGAAAGTCGCGCCCCTCCTTGGCCACCAGGGAGGGGTTGGTGGTCACGCCGTCGAGAATGCCCCACGAGTTCGCCTCCCGGATCTCCTGGATGTTCGCCGTGTCGAGAAAGATCTTCATGCCTCCTCCTCCTCCCCCTCCGGTGCAGCACCGTTCCCGCCCGTCGTCTCCAAGGCCCCGCCGATCGCCTGGGGCCCGGCCGGCGCCTCGCCGGCCGGGTCGGCGTCCCCTTCCGCCACCCGCGCCACCGCCACGACCGTGTCCCCGTCGTCGAGGTGGATGAGACGCACGCCCTGCGTCGGCCGCCCCAGGATCGAGATGTCTCTCACGTTCGTGCGGATGATCTTGCCGAAGGCGGTGATCACCATCACCTGATCGTCCCCCGAGACCTCCATGACCTGGACCACGGGCCCCGTCTTGTCGGTGACCTTGAGGTTGATGATGCCGGTCCCGCCGCGTCCCTGCAGGCGGTACTCCTCGACGGCGGTGCGCTTGGCGTATCCCTTCGCGGTGACCGTGAGGATCGTGCCGTCCTTCGATCGCAGCACGTCCATCTCGACGATCTCGTCCCTTTCGTCGGGACGCTTCGAGTCGGGATCCGGCATCCCGGCCCGCAGGGAGAGCTTCATGCCGATGACACCGTGTGCGCCCCGTCCCATCGGCCGGACGTCCGCCTCGGGGAAACGGATCGCCTGGCCATCGGCGGTCGCCATGAAGATCTCCTGCCTGCCGTCCGTCAGGTTGACCGACAGGAGCTCGTCGTCCTCTTCGATACCCATCGCGATGATCCCCCCGGCCCTGGGGTTTCCGTAGGCCGACAACGGTGTTTTCTTGATGATCCCTTTCTTCGTGCAGAAGATAACGTAACGGTCCTCGGCGAAGTCCTTGACGGGGACGAGCGCCGCCACCTTCTCCTCGGGCATGAGCTCGACGAAGTTGACGATGTTCTTCCCCTTGCCGGCCGCGCCGATCTGGGGAATCTCGTGCACCTTCAGCCAGTGCACGCGGCCCTGGGTGGTGAAGATCAGGATCGAGGCGTGCGTCGAGGCGACGAACAGGTGCTCGACGAAGTCCTCTTCGCGCGTGGTCATGCCGGTGCGTCCCTTGCCGCCCCGGCGCTGGCTCCTGTAGATGGTGAGCGGGTTCCGCTTCATGTAGCCGGCGTGGGAGACGGTGATGACCATCTCCTCCTCGGCGATCATGTCCTCGACGGAGATCTCGCCGGCGTGCGCGATGATCTCCGTGCGCCGCGCGTCGCCGTAGTTCTTGCGGATCTCCTTGAGCTCCTCGACGATGAGACCGTAGACCAGCCGATCGTTGGCGAGGATCTCCCTGAGACGGGCGATCTGCTTCAATGTCTCGGTGTACTCGTCGACGATCTTCTGGCGCTCCAGCCCCGTCAGGCGCTGCAGCTTCATGTCGAGGATGGCGTGCGCCTGCACGTCCGACAGCTTGAAGCGCAGACGCATCGCCTGGCGCGCCTCGTCGGGCGCCTTGGCGGCGCGGATGAGGGAGATCATCTCGTCCAGGTTGTCGAGGGCGACCTTGAGCCCCTCCAGGATGTGGGCGCGCTCCTCGGCCCGGGTCAGCTCGTAGGCGGTGCGCCGGGTGATCACCTCGCGGCGGTGATCGATGAAGTGCGTCAGCATCTGCTTGAGGTTCAGGACCTGCGGCCGGTTGTTGACGATGGCCAGGAAGATCGCGCCGAACGTCTCCTGCATCTGGGTGTGCTTGTACAGGTTGTTCAGGATGACCTTGGGCACGGCGTCGCGGCGCAGGTCGAGCACCACGCGGATTCCGTCGCGGTCGGACTCGTCGCGGATGTCGGTGATGCCGTCGATCTTCTTCTCGTTCACCAGGTGGGCGATCTGCTCGATCATCCGCGATTTGTTCACCTGGTACGGGATCTCGGTGACGACGATGCGGTCCTTGCCGCGCTTGCCTCCCTCTTCGACGGTCGCCCGGGCTCTCATCAGAACGTGGCCGCGGCCGGTGCGGTAGGCCTGGACGATCCCCTCCCGTCCGAGGATGTATCCCGAGGTCGGGAAGTCGGGCCCCTTGATGTGCTGCATCAGGGCGTCGATGCTGATGTCCGGGTCCTCGACCTGGGCGATGACGGCGTCCACCACCTCCGACATGTTGTGCGGCGGGATGTTCGTGGCCATGCCGACCGCGATGCCGGACGAGCCGTTGACCAGGAGGTTAGGGAAGCGGCTCGGCAGGACGAGCGGCTCCTTCTGCTGGCCGTCGTAATTGGGCCCGAAATCGACCGTGTCCTTGTCGATGTCGGCCAGCATCTCGTGCGCCAGTTTCGACATCCGGACCTCGGTGTAGCGCATGGCCGCGGGGGCGTCGCCGTCCACCGAGCCGAAGTTCCCCTGTCCGTCGACCAGGGGGTAGCGCATGGAGAAGTCCTGCGCCAGGCGGACGATCGTGTCGTAGATCGCCGTGTCGCCGTGCGGGTGGAATTTCCCCATCACGTCCCCGACGATGCGGGCCGCCTTCTTGTACGGCTTGTCGTGGTGGTTCCCCGCCTCGTGCATGGCGAACAGCACGCGGCGGTGCACCGGCTTGAACCCGTCCCGCACGTCGGGCAGGGCCCGGCCGATGATCACGCTCATCGCGTAATCGAGGTAGGACCTCCGCATCTCGGTCTCGATGGAGATGCGGCTGTGATCGGGGGCCGTCTGCGGCGTTTCGTCCATCGGCCTCAGATGTCGAGGTTACGGACCTCGAGAGCGTTGTCCTCGATGAACTTGCGGCGGGGTTCCACCATGTCGCCCATGAGGATCGTGAAGATGTCGTTCGCCTCGACCGCGTCCGCGATGTCGACCCGCACGAGGCGGCGCGATTCGGGGTTCATGGTCGTGTCCCAGAGCTGCTCGGCGTTCATCTCGCCCAGCCCCTTGTAGCGCTGGATGGTCAGCCCCTTCTTCCCCTCCTCCATCAGGTGCTTCAGGAGGTCGAGGCGGCTGTCGACCGACTGCTCGTGGCCATCCTCGGCGATCACGAACGGCGGCTGCCGCAGGTCCTTCAGGTCGTCCTCCAGGCTCTTGACCGTCCGGTACTCGATCGACGAGACCAGGTCCCAGCCCACGACGCAGGAGGCGTGGCCGCGCGCCCGCGCCTGGACCTCGAAGGTGAAGCGGCCATGCTCCTCGTCCTTCTGCATCTCGTCGGTCTTGAAGCCGGCCTTCTCCAGGGCGCGCCGGATCTCCTCGAGCGCGTCGCTGTCGGCGAACGTCTTCGCGTCCCCCGCTCCCTCCGCGAGGAGCGCTTCGACTAGCCCCGGCTCGAACCCGCGCTTCTTCAGGAGATCGAGATGAAGCTGGTAGCGGACCAGCTTGTCCAGGACGTTGCGCAGCGACGGTCCCTCGAGGACCTTGCCCGCCTTCGGCAGCTTCACCACCCGCTCCTGCGCCGCCGTCGTCATGAGGTACTTGTTCAGCTCGTCGTCGTTCGACAGGTAGGCCTCGGTCTTGGCCTTCTTGACCTTGTAGAGGGGCGGCTGGGCGATGTACAGGTGGCCGCGCTCGATGACCTGCGGCATCTGGCGGTAGAAGAACGTCAGGAGCAGGGTCCGGATGTGCGACCCGTCCACGTCGGCGTCGGTCATGATGATGACCTTGTGATAACGCAGCTTCGCGTGGTCGTAGTCCTCCTCGCCGATGCTGGTCCCGAGCGCCGTGATGATGGTGCGGATCTCCTGGCTCGACAGCATCTTGTCGAAGCGCGCCTTCTCGACGTTGAGGATCTTCCCGCGCAGGGGCAGGATCGCCTGCGTGCGGCGATCGCGCCCCTGCTTGGCCGAGCCGCCGGCGGAGTCCCCCTCGACCAGGAAGATTTCGGATTTCGACGGGTCGGTCTCCTGGCAGTCGGCCAGCTTGCCGGGGAGCGTCCCCGAGTCGAGGGCCCCCTTGCGGCGGGTCAGCTCCTTCGCCTTGCGCGCCGCTTCGCGCGCCCGGAGCGCCTCCAGCCCCTTCTCCAGGATCTTGCGGGCGATTCCCGGGTTCTCCTCGAAGCAGGCCGACAGCCTCTCGTTGAGCATCGCCTCGACGATCCCCTTGACCTCGCTGTTGCCCAGCTTGGTCTTCGTCTGGCCCTCGAACTGGGGCCGCGACAGCTTGACGCTGATCACCGCCGTCAGTCCCTCGCGCACGTCGTCGCCCGACAGGGCAATCTGCTCCTTGCTGATCACCTTGGCGGCATAGCTGTTGATGGTGCGGGTGAGGGACGAGCGGAACCCCGAGAGATGGGTGCCGCCCTCGAGGGTGTTGATGCTGTTGGCGAACGAGAAGACGATCTCGTTGTATCCGTCGTTGTACTGCAGGGCGATCTCCGCCACGACACCGTCACGCTCGCCGCGCATGTAGATCGGCTTCGGATGGATCGGCGTCTTGTTCTTGTTGAGGTGCTCGACGAACGAGGCGATTCCGCCCTTGTAGTTGAACTCGTGCTTCTTGTTCTCGGCGCGCTCGTCCTCGATGGCGATGGTCACGCCTTCGTTCAGAAACGCCAGCTCCCTGAGCCTCTGCGACAGGACGTCGAACGAGAAGTTGACCTCTTCGAAGACCGTCGGGTCGGGGCGGAACGTCACCTTCGTGCCGCGTCTCTTCGTGGTCCCGGTCTGCTTGAATTCGGTCACCGGCTTGCCGCGCTCGAAGCGCATCGCGTAGACCTTCTCGTCGCGCCAGATCTCGAGATCGAGGAACTCCGAAAGCGCGTTCACCACCGACACGCCGACTCCGTGCAGGCCGCCGGAGACCTTGTACGTGTCGTTGTCGAACTTGCCGCCCGAGTGCAGGACGGTCATGACGACCTCGGCCGCCGGGCGCTTTTCGGTCGGGTGCATGTCGATCGGGATGCCGCGGCCGTTGTCCACGACGGTCACCGAATTGTCGATGTGAATCGTGACGTCGATGTGATCGCAGAAGCCGGCCTGCGACTCGTCGATGCTGTTGTCGACGACCTCGTACACCAGATGGTGCAGGCCCCCCGCCGAGGTGTTGCCGATGTACATGGCGGGTCTCTTGCGGACCGCCTCGAGACCCTCGAGGACCTTGATCTTCGAGGCGTCGTAGGTCTCGATCCGGGGGCCTGGACGGACCCCCGTTTCAGCTTCCATCGCCTTGTCTCCCTTGCCAGAAGCCATCAGCCGGCTCCCAATATTCCGCAGTCGACGGAGGGCATCGCGACGGGCAAAGTGCGCTCGTGATCCTTGAAGTTCGCTCGATTCGGGGGGACGGTTCGGACGGGCGCTTTGCCATCATCCAAGGAGAGCCCGTCCACTGAAATCTCCGGTCAACTGGCCACGAACGAGGGCAATTTTAGCACACCGGGAAAGGCTGGAGCAACGGCATGGGGGCGGGAATTACGTGCGGAGCAGGCACTATATAGATGATAGGTCTGACGTTCGGGCCATGCTAGAACAATGTGTTTAATTTCATATACTTACGACGAAACACCAGGACTCATATCCGCATCGGCATCACGACGTAGCGGTAATCCCTGCCCTCCTGGCCGACCGGGCGCAGAAGCCCCTGGGTCCCCTCGTCCTTGAGAGCCAGAATGAACGTGCCAGGACCCATCGCCTGCAGAAAATCGAGGATGTATTTCGCGTTGAATCCGACCTCGAGCGGACCGCCCGTGTACTCCACGTCGATGCTCTCGGCCGCCTCGCCGACCTCGGGATTATTCGAGGAGATCTCGACGCTCCCTTTCTGCAGCGCGATCTTGACCGCGCGCGAGCGCTCGCTGGACAGGAGCGCGACACGCCTTACCACCTCGGCGAAGGCGGCGCCGTCGAACTTGAGCAGCTTGTCATTTCCCTCGGGGATGACCTTCTCGAAGTCCGGAAACTTCCCGGGGACGATCGTCGAGCTCATGACGGTCTTACCGGCCTTGAAGAAAACGTGATTGTCCTTCTGGCCGAACAGGATCTCGGACTCTCCGTCGCCGATGCGCGAGATCTCCTGGACGGTCTTGCGCGGGATGATGACCTCGATCCGCTCCTCCGACGCCCCCTTCTCGAGGCGCCCGCTGACGTACGCCAGGCGATGCCCGTCGGTCGACACCATCGTCAGGCTCTTCTTGCTGAGGATCATGAGGGTGCCGTTGATCTGGTAGCGTGTCTCGTCGGTCGTGACCGCGAACAGGACTTTCGAGATCATGTCGATGAAGAGCGGTCTTTCGATCGGGATTCCCTTCGCGAAGTCGAATTCGGGCATCGTCGGGAAGTCGTCGCGCGACAGACCCACGATCCTGAAGCGCGCCTTCTGGCAGGTGATCTGTGTCCAGCTGCCCTCCTCCGACTTGAGACGCACCTCGGCGTCGGGAAGGTAGCGCACGATGTCGTAGAGACGCCTCGCGGAGAGGGCGACCGATCCCGGCTTCGTCACCTTGGCCTCGCAGGTCGTTCGGATGCCGACCTCGAGGTCCGTCGCCAGGAGCTCGAGCTGGTCCTTCTGCGCGTCGATGACGATGTTCGAGAGGATCGGGATGGTGCTCTTCTTCTCCACGATCCCCTGCATCACCTCCAGCTCCTTGAGAAGATTCTCCTTCGTGGTCACGAAGTCCATGAGTCCTCCGACTGCTGGGATCGGCCCCTTACATTTCGAGGGTAAAAGATTGTAGCACTAGCAGGGCCTGTGGATGGCGCGCAAAACCGGCCCGGGCCGTGGCAGGGGCGGGGTTGAGCGCCGTCGAGGACGTGCAGGGTCCTGTGCGCGGACGGGTGTCCGCCTGTGGACGCTTTGGCGCCGGTCGCCGATCCACAGGCGGGCGTTCCGCGATCCACAGGATCCTGTGGACGTATCACTTGAACGACTCCTGCAGACCGCTGAGGACGCGGGCGAACTCCTTGTCGCGCTCGCGCATCGCCTCGATCTTGCGGACGGCGTGAATGACCGTCGTGTGGTGCTTCCCGCCGAAGGCGCTGCCGATCGCCGGCAGGGACTTGTCGGTGAGTCTCTTGCAGAGGTACATCGCCACCTGGCGCGGGAAGGAGATGTGCTTGGAGTTGTTGCGCGACTTGAGCTCCATCGTCTTGATGTGGAAATGGCCGGCCACGACCTTCTGGATCGCCTCCAGGGTGACCGTGCGCGCGCGGTCCTCCATGAGATCCTTGAGCGTGTCCTGCGCCATCGCCAGATCGATGGGGCGGCCGGTGAGGGAGGCGTAGGCGACGAGCCTGATGAGCGACCCCTCGAGCTCGCGGATGTTGGAGCGGACGCCGCCGGCGATGAACAGCGACACGTCCTCGGGGAGAAGGACCCCCTCGGCCTCGGCCTTCTTCTTCAGGATGGCCACCTTGGTCTCGAGGTCGGGCGGCTGGATGTCGGCGATGAGGCCCCACTCGAAGCGCGAGCGCAGCCTTTCCTCGAGCGTCGGGATGTCCCTCGGCGGACAGTCGCTGGTGATCACGATCTGTTTCTGCGACTCGTACAGGGCGTTGAACGTGTGGAAGAACTCCTCCTGCGTCCGCTCCTTGCCGGCCAGGAACTGGATGTCGTCGACGAGGAGAAGATCGACGTTGCGATAGCGCTCCTTGAAGTCGATCGTCTTCTCGAAGCGGATGGAGTTGATGAGCTCGTTCATGAAGGTCTCGCTACTGATGTAGAGGTGCCTGATTCCCACCTTGCTCCGCAGCACCCGGTTGCCGATGGCCTGCATCAGGTGGGTCTTCCCGAGCCCGACGCCACCGTAGATGTACAGAGGGTTGTACGCGCTGGACGGCTGCTGGGCGACGGCGGCCGCCGCGGCATGGGCGAACTGGTTGCACGAGCTGACCACGAACGAGTCGAAGGAATAGCGCGGGTTCAGTCCGGTCCCGAGGGGACCCAGGGCGGGGACCTCGGGCGAGGTGCTGTGCCGGGACAGGTTGCCGCGGAGCGGAGGCGGATCGCCGTACGAGACGACCGTCGTCCGGCCGCCTTCGGCCTGAGCGCGGCCTTCGGAGAGGGCCCTGCCGCCGGCGGGCGCCGGGCGCGCCGACGCGCCGGGCTGGCGGCTGGTGAAATGGAGGCGCAGCTCGCCCCCTTCGATCTCCCGGGCGCTCTCCTGGATCAGCGGCAGGTAATTCCGGCTGATCCAGTCGGCGAACAGCAGACTCGGCACCTCGACGTGCAGCGTGTCCTCTGCGAATGCCAGCTGCTGCGTCGGCTTGAGCCAGGTGTTGAAGCTTTGTCGGTTGATCTTCAGCTGCAGGCTGGTGAGGATTCTGTCCCAGAGATTCATGCGCGTTCGGCTGCGTGGGCTGCTTTCGCCCGATCACTTCGCCCGAAGGCCTTGCCGGCCGCCCCTCGCCTCGAACCGTCGCTCATCTTTTCAACAGCTTTTCCACAGATGTGGAAAAGTTTCTGCGCTCCAAAATGTTGATAGGAAGCCACTTCATGTCACCGACGCCTGACGCGTGACGCGATCTTATGTCAACCGATTCCGCCTCACCCCAGATATGGGACCGACACGATCCGTGTCCGAACATCTAGGGCGCCATCGAAACACCAGGCGGAAGATTCCGTGATGAGAGACACCACGACGTCCCTCGGGATCGTTCCCGAAAATTCAGCGCGCTTCACTTGTGCGATGATTTCCGAAGCGCCCAGCCACTTGGATTTTTGTTTTCGTGATCGACTCGCACTATAGCACCGCGTCACGCGACGCTGTCAACACCCTTCTTCCCTCTGAAGAGAAACTTTTTTCCTCGACCGCGCGTTGTGTTCGACGATCTCGGAGAAATCCGCGGCGGCTTCTCCAGCCACGCGGCACAGAGGAATTGCGCCGTCCCGAGTTCTTGACAGCCCGCGCGCGCCGGGTCCATAATCCGCCCTTCCTGCAACGGAGACGATGCCATGAAGCGCACCTTTCAGCCGAACAACCGCCGCCGCAGGAAGACACACGGCTTCCGGGCCCGGATGAGCACGAAGAACGGACGCCTCGTTCTGAAGCGAAGGCGGGCCAAGGGTCGCAAACGATTGACCGTGTGAAAGGCGACGCCCGCTTCCGCCCCCAGGACCGCATCCGCAAACGCAGCGAGTACAAGGTCATCTACGACAAGGGCCGCAGGATTCCGTCGGAATCCTTCGTCCTGTTCGTGATGCGGAATGCCCAGGGCCGGCCGCGGCTGGGGATCACGGCCACGCGCCGGATCGGCGGCGCGGTGCAGCGGAACAGGGCGAAGCGGCTGCTGCGGGAAATCTTCCGCAGGCATCGACTGGAGCTCGACAGCGTGGACATCGTGGTGAACGTCAGGGCCGGACTGCCCGGGGCCGAGTACCGGCGCCTGGAGACCGAGCTGCTGTCCCGTCTGCGCCCCTTCGTCCGGACGGCTTCATGATCGCCTCCGCCGCCAGGGCTGCCGCCGTCGGCGTCATCGAGATGTACCGCCGGTTCGTGTCGCCTCTCTTGCCACGGGCTTGTAGATTTTTCCCATCCTGCTCGGAGTACGGCGCCGTCGCGATCGAGCGCCATGGTTTGAGGCGCGGCCTGTTCCTCGCCTTCGCGCGCCTGCTGCGCTGTCACCCGCTGTCCCGCGGCGGCTACGATCCCGTGCGCTGATGATGGACCGAAACACCGTCCTGGCCATCGTCCTTTCGGCCGCCGTCCTGCTCCTCTGGATGGCGCTCTTCCCTCAGCAGCCGCCCCACCCGACGCCGGAGCCACCCGGCGCGGCGCAGCCCGCCTCCACGGAAAAGATCGGGACCTCCTCGACACCGCCACCGGGTGCCTCGAGGACGCCGGGACCGGGTGATTCGACGCCCAGCCTCTCCGCTCTGGGCGGCGTCGCCGGCCCGCCGGCGGCCGTCCCGGACGTGCCGCCCGGCAAGCGCCTCGAGGCCGCCGCCGAGGAAGAGATCGCAATCGACACTCCTCTGGTCGCGATCCACCTGACCAACCGCGGTGCGCGGGTGACCTCCTGGCAGCTCAAGAAGTATCTGGATGACGCCGGACATCCGCTCGAGCTCGTGTCGCGCGCCGGACGCTCCCTCGACCACCTGCCCCTGCAGTTCCTGCTCGACGACCCCGACGCGACCGACAGGCTGAAGAAGGCGCTCTTCCGCGTGAGCCGGCGCGAGGGACAGGAGGACGGCCACGATTTCACGGAAATCGCGCTCGCCTGGAGCGACGGGCAGGGCCTGGCGGCCACGAAGACGCTGCGCGTGCGGCGCGACTCCTACCTCGCCGATCTCAAATTCGCGGCCGAAGCGGGCGGAAAGGGGATCGAGCCGACGCTGGTGTGGGGGGCGGGGTTCGGCGCGCACAACGGCCAGGAAAGCGGACGGTACGCCGACACGTCGTGGGGCGTCTTCGACAGTCCGGGGCTCAAATCGCCCCAGAAGCGCCCGCAGGCCTCCCTCAAGCCGGGCCAGCCCTGGCTGGAGGAGGGTGCTGTCGCCTGGGCCGGAGTCGAGGACAAGTACTTCGCCGCCGTGTTCGTTCCACCCGGTCCGGAGCCGCGGCGCGGCAGCGCGCGCTTCGAGCTGCTGCGTCTCGTGGAGGACGGTGTGGAGCAGTTCCACCTGTCCATGGCGATCGGGGTGCCGGGCGATTCGGAGATGCGGCTGTTCGTGGGCCCCAAGGACTACGACATCCTCAAGGGGCTGGGCATCGGCCTGGACCGGCTCCTGGATTTCGGCTTCTTCGGCGTCGTGGCGCTTCCGCTGTTCTACGCGATGAAGGTCCTGCAGCGCTACATCGGGAACTACGGCTGGGCGATCGTCCTCCTGACGGTGGTGTTCCGGGTGCTGTTCTTCCCGCTCCTGTACCGCGGACAGATCAAGATGCGCGTCATGCAGGAGAAGATGAAGCGCGTCCAGCCGAAGGTGAAGGCGATGCGCGAGCGCTACCACAGGCTCGAGAAGAAAGAGGCGGAGCGGGGAAATGTCGGCGCGCGGCAGAAGCTGCGCCAGGAGATGAACGAGGAGCTGATGAAGCTCTACAAGGAGGAGGACATCAACCCGCTCGGCTCCATGTCGGGCTGCCTGCCGCTTCTCCTCCAGCTTCCGATCCTCTACGCCTTCTACACGATCCTGTCCATCTCGATCGAGCTGCGGCACGCCCCGTTCATGCTCTGGATCAAGGACCTGTCCCAGAAGGATCCGTACTACGTCACGCCGATCATCATGGGCGCCACGCAGCTCGTCCAGCAGGTGATGACGTCATCGTCCATCCCCGACCCGGCGCAGCGCCGCATGATGTACCTCATGCCGATCATGTTCACCTACATCTTCCTCAATTTCCCCTCGGGGCTGGTGCTATACTGGCTCGTCAACAATCTCCTCGGGATCGCGCAGCAGTACCTGATCAACCGGCAGGCGGTCAACGACAAGGCCGCCGCATGACCCGGTGTTTCGGCGCCGGGACCCGAAGAGGACGGCGGCATGCTCGATGATCCGGGCGGCGAGACTCCCGGCGAAGACGCGGGCTTAGCACCCGCGGCCACGACCGGCGAGGTCGAACGACTGACCGATCGGGTCCTGGGCGGGCTGGGTCTCGACGTGCGGGCGAAGGCGACCGACACGGAGACTGCCGTCCTGGTCGATCTCACAGGCAGCGACCGCGATTACCTGCTCAGCCGCAAGGGTGAAGGGCTGGGCGCCCTGCAGTACCTCCTCAACCGCATCATCTACAAGGGTCGGAAGGGCAAGAAGATCCAGGTCGATTGTGGCGGCTTCCGCAAGCTGCACGAGGACGAGATCGTCGAGATCGCCGTGCGCTCGGCGGAGAAGGCGAAGGCCCGGGGCGAGGAGTGTCTCTTGAACCCCATGAACCCGTACGAACGGCGCCTCGTGCACATAGCGCTCGCCGAGCTCGGCGGTGTCGAGACCAGGAGCGTCGGAGACGGCTTCCTGAAGAGGGTCGCCATCGTGCCCGTCGCGAAGACCGGAACGGCGGGCGGGCAGGACGATCGCTCCTGAACTCCCGCGTGCAGCGCGAAGACCGCCACCCATGATCGAGCTCCGCCCACTCCCCCCGGCCGCTCACGACGACGTCGAGCCGTCCGCGGCGGTCGATCCGGAGACCATCGTCGCCATCTCCACGCCGCCCGGCCGCGGGGGGATCGGTGTCGTCCGGCTGTCGGGCCCGCGGGCCGCGACCCTCGCCCGCTCGCTGTTCCGTCCGGCCGCGGCGATCGCCGCTCCCACGGCGTCGGGGCAGGCGGTATTCGGCCGCTTCGTCGACGCGGCGGCGGACACCATCGACCACGGCTACCTGGTCGTGTTCCATCCTCCGGCGACCTTCACCGGGGAAGAGACGGCCGAGCTGTGGGCGCACGGCAGTCCCGCGGCGCTGCGTCTCCTGCTGTCGACAGCCGTCGCGGCCGGGGCCCGGCCCGCGACTCCTGGGGAATTCACGCTGCGCGCCTTCCTGAACGGCCGGATCGACGTGACCCAGGCGGAGGCGATCCGCGACCTGATCGAGGCGCGCACCGCGTTCCAGGCCAAAGTGGCCCACGACCAGGTGCGCGGCCGGATATCGGAAGCGGTCAACCGTCTGAAGGACCGCCTGGTCGAGCTCGTGGCGCGGCTCGAGGCTTCGATCGAGTTCTCGGAGGAGTCCGAGGCCGGGCGCTTCCTGCCGGACGAGGGGGCGTGGCCCGAGGCGCGCTCGCTGAGGGAGGGGATCGAGACCCTGGCGGGCACCTACGAGCGCGGGCGGCGGGTGCGTGAAGGGGCGACGGTCGCCCTGGCCGGCCCTCCGAACGCCGGCAAGTCGAGCCTCTTCAACCGTCTGCTCGAGGAGGACCGCGCCATCGTCACGCCGGTCGAAGGGACCACGCGCGATGTGCTGGAGGAAACGCTCGATCTGGGGGGCGTGCCGGTGACCCTTCTCGACACCGCGGGGCTGCACGCGCCGCGCGACGAGGCGGACGCCGAGGCGGTGCGCCGGGCGCGCGGCGCGCTCGAGTCCGCCGACCGCGTGCTCCTGGTACTCGACTGGTCGCGACCTCTCTCGGAAGAGGAGAACGGTCTCCTGGACGCCGTCGCGGACGGACGCTGTCTCGTGATCCTCAACAAGATCGACCTGGCCTGCGGCCTCGGCCTGGACACGGTGCTCCGGCTGAAGCAGAGGCGCGGCGCTCTCGAGGTGTCGGCGAAGACCGGGCAGGGGATCGAGACCCTGCGCCGGGCGCTCGGGCAGGCGGTCGCTCTGGAAGGGGTCGTCGGGCGCGAGGAGACCTTCGTCACCAACGTGCGGCACCGCGATCTGCTGGTGCGGGCGGCCGCGGCGCTGGCGCGCGCCGAGGAGGGGGCACACCGCGGCGTGTCGGACGAGTGTCTCCTCCTGGACTGCCGCGAGGCGCTCGACCGGCTGGGGGAGATCACCGGGGAGGTCGGCATCGACGGGATCTACGAGCGCATCTTCCTGACATTCTGCATCGGCAAATGAGCGAGACCGGACGGGACCGTTTCGATGTCGTCGTCATCGGCGCCGGCCACGCCGGCTGCGAGGCGGCGCTCGCCGCGGCGCGCCTGGGGTGCGAAACGGCGCTCGTGACGCTCGATGCGGACGCCGTGGCGCGCATGTCGTGCAATCCGGCGATCGGGGGCCTGGCCAAGGGACACCTGGTACGCGAGATCGACGCGCTCGGCGGCGAGATGGGGCGCGCGATCGACGAGACCGGCATCCAGTTCCGCCTGCTCAACGCCAGTCGCGGCCCCGCCGTCCAGGCGCCGCGCGCCCAGGCCGACAAGGAGGCCTACTCGCAGAGGATGCGGCGCGTGGTCGCGACGACGGATCGACTCAGGCTGGTCGAGGGAGAGGTCGTCGACCTCCGTGTCGAGGACGGCATTCTGCGCGGTGTCGTCCTGGCCGCCGGCCGGACGCTCGAGACCGGCTGCGCGGTGGTCACGACCGGCACGTTCCTGCGCGGTCTCCTGCATGTCGGTCTCGAGAACCGAGCGGGCGGCCGCGTGGGCGAGGGGGCCGCCGTCGGCCTGTCGGAAGCCCTGGCCAGGCTGGGCTTTCCGATGGGGCGGCTGAAGACCGGCACGCCGCCGAGGGTCCTGAGGAGCTCGGTCGATTTCGACGTCCTCGATCGGCAGCCGGGCGATCCGGAGCCGGTCCCGTTCTCCTTCGAGACCGACTCGATCACGACGACCCAGGTCGATTGCCACATCACCTTCACGAACCCTGGAACGCATGCCATCATCCGCGGGAGTCTCGACCGATCCCCTCTGTACACCGGGCGGATCACCTCGACCGGTCCGCGCTATTGCCCGTCGATCGAGGACAAGGTCGTGCGCTTCGCCGACCGCGACCGGCACCAGATCTTCGTCGAGCCGGAGGGACGCGATCATCCGTGGATCTACCTGAACGGCATCTCCACCAGTCTGCCGGCCGAGGTGCAGCTCGAGATCGTGCGCTCCATCCACGGCCTGGAGCATGCCGAGGTGGCGCGCGCCGGCTACGCCGTCGAGTACGACTTCGTGCAACCGACCGTGTGCCGGCACACGCTCGAGACGAAATCGGTGCGCGGCCTGTTCCTGGCGGGGCAGATCAACGGCACGACCGGGTACGAGGAGGCCGCGGCTCTCGGTCTGATGGCCGGGATCAACGCGGCCCTCCTGGTGCGGCGCGAACCGCCGCTCGTCCTGTCGCGCGGGGAGGCCTACATCGGGGTGCTGGTGGACGACCTGGTCCTGAAAGGGACCGCCGAGCCTTACCGGATGTTCACCTCGCGCGCCGAGTACAGGCTGCTGCTGGACATCGACAGCGCCGATCTGCGTCTCACGGGGCACGGCCGTCGCGTCGGCCTCGTCGGCGACGAGCGCTACGCCCGCTTCGAGGCGCGGCGCGACGGTGTGCGTTCGTTCGAGCGCCTGCTCGAGACACTCACCCTCACGCCGAAGGAGGAGACGCGACGGAGGGCGGAGGAGACGCTCGGTGTCCGCATCCTCGAGCCGACGACGCCGGCCCTTCTCCTCCGCCGCAGCGACGTGAGCATCGAGGCGATGGAGCGTTTCCTCGGTGACGCGGCCCCGCAGGGGCTGCGGCGGCGCGACCGTCTCTACGTCGCCAATCGCATGCGGTACGGCGGTTACATCGAAAGACAGCAGAAGGACCTGGAACGGCTCCGGCGGGAAGAGGGACGTTGCATCCCGTCCGGCTTCGAGTACGAAGGGATCCCCGGTCTGTCGCGCGAGGTGGTCGAGAAGCTGCAGCGCGCACGCCCGGCAACCCTGGCCCAGGCGGCCCGCATCTCGGGAGTCACGCCGGCCGCGCTCAGCCTGATCAATATCTATCTGGAGAAGGGGCGAAGGGCGGCTACTTGCGAGGCTGGAACAGGTCCTTCACGTCCACCCCGAAGAACTGATAGCCGCTGTACCTCAATATAGTCTGGCTCTCCCATTCCTCATCCCCCTGAAGATCGAGAGTGAAGCGGCGAACCTCGACCTGGTCGGGCAGGGAAATATCGTGTAATTCATTGAGAAAAGTGATGTTATACCTCGAGCCGCGGGGCTTCTTGCCCATCGGATAGATGAGGAAACGGGGGCCCTGGCGATAGGCCTTCAGCTCCTCCTTCAGCCTGTCGGTCTGGTTGCCCGGCTCGGCCTCGACCTTGAGAATGTTCGAATTCTCCGCATCCACCCAGATCCTGCCTCCCCATTCGTAGATCGTCTTTCCCGCAGTGAACGGCAAGGGGGCCGAGAACGCCAGGATGTACGCCTGGCGGAGCGAGAACCACTCCTCGCCGGCGTATTTGAATCGGAACAGGTGCTGGCGGTCCGGCGCGAACATCAGGGTCCAGGAGTAGGCGTCCGGGAAGTCGAAGTCCAGGCTCGCCTCGGCGACCGTCTTGCCGAGACGTCCGGTGTGGATCTGGCGGTACGGCCTGTAACGCTGCTCTTCTGCCTGGACGTACATGTAGTCGAAGCGCCGCTCGTTGCGCTGATCCTCGGTCGTGCGGATCGATTCGATGCACACGAAGCGCAGGGCGATCGCCTCGTAGGCGTGGGCCCTCTCACCGAGGCGCCGCAGGAGATCGTCGAGGTCGACCGTCGCGGGGACCTGCTCCGGCACCGACATGGGGGGCGTGCGGCCCGGTGCGGGCGCCGGCGTCCGCGAGGGGGCAGGCGCCGCGGCCCCGGCGGCGACCACGAGCGGGGACAACGAGACGATGAGGACGAGACTGGCCGGACGACCGACGCGCATGCGCCCCTCCGGTGATGATGCTACCCTTCCGCGGGTATGGTAGCCGCATTCACCGAAACTCTCCTCAAAATTGCCCGCGCGGCGGGCCGGTCCCTGTCGGACCAGGAGCTGAGCCGATTCGAAGCCCACCATCGCCTCTTGAAAGCGTGGGGCCGGCGGATGAACCTGACCGGGCTCAAGGACGAATCGATGATCGCCAGGCGGCACTTCCTCGAGCCGATTGCCATCGCCGACCTCCTGGATGACGAGGGGAGGCTCGTCGATCTTGGATCAGGCAACGGGTTTCCGGCCGTGCCGCTCAAGGTCCTGCGCCCGGGGCTGGAGCTGGTCCTCGTCGAATCGTCGGAGAAGAAGTCGGCGTTCCTCTGGGCCGTCATCCGGGAACTCGGGCTGAGGGAGGCGCGCGTCGAAACGAGGCGCGTGCGACGCCTCGCCGACCTCGCGGATCTGCTTCCCTGCCGTTACCTCACCCTGCGCGCCGTCCGTGCGGACGATCTCCTGAAGGGGAAGGGGATCCGTATCCTCGTTCCGGGGGGCAAGGGTCTCTTCTTCGTGACGACGGACGAGGTGGAGCGCCTCCGACGGCACACGCCGTTCCAGGGGCTCCGGCTCTCGGAGACGAGACCCCTGCCTTCGGATCCTCGCTCTGTCCTCGCGATCTTCGAGCCCGGCCCGGCCTGAGGGCTCTCCCGGCAGGAGATCGTGGGGCGGATGCCGGGATGTTCCACGTGGAACATGCCGGGACCTGTCCACCCACGCTTGGGACCGGCGGCGATGTTCCACGTGGAACATCTCGAAGAGGCTCGTCGACCCGATCGACCGGTCCGGATCGCGTGGCGCGTGTGCTAACCTGCGCGCCACATGGGACGAATCATCGCCATCGCGAACCAGAAGGGGGGGGTCGGCAAGACCACGACCGCGGTGAGCCTGGCGGCCGCTCTGGCGATCGCCGAGCGCTCGACCCTTCTGGTGGACATGGATCCGCAGGCCTCCTCCACGAAGGCCCTGGGGTTGAAGCCGAACCCGGGGGGGGAGATGTACGGGGTCATGTCCGGCGAGGGAGGAATCGACCAGGTGCTGCTCCGCACGGAGCTCGAGTTCCTTTGGGTCGCTCCGGCCAGCCGGGACCTGGTCGGAATCGAAGTCGAGCTCATCAATGTCGCCGGTCGCGAGTTCCGCCTCAGGGAAGCGCTCGCACCGGTGCGCGACCGGTTTCAGTACATGCTGGTGGATTGTCCCCCGTCGCTCGGCCTTCTGACGATCAACGCCCTGGCCGCCGCCGACGGAATCCTGATTCCGGTTCAATGCGAGTACCTGGCGCTCGAAGGTGTCTCGGAGCTCGTGGAGACCCTCTACCGGATCCGGGCCTCGCTCAACCAGGGGCTCGAACTGGACGGTGTCCTGCTCACCATGTACGACGAGCGCACCAACCTGTCCCGTCAAGTGGTCGCGGACATACGCTCCTTCTTCAAGGAGAGGGTGTACCGGACCATCGTCCCGCGCAACGTCAGGCTGGGGGAAGCGCCCAGCTTCGGCAAACCGATCATGCTGTACGACATCCGGTCCAAGGGTTCGGAGTCGTACCTCAACCTCGCCCGCGAGGTCATCAGGCGCTATGAAAAGACAGGCACTCGGCAAAGGACTGAGCAGTCTCATCCCTGAGCCGGCCCAGCCGGCCGACGCCGGGCTGTTGATGCTCGACGTGAAGCGGATCCAGCCCAGCCGCTACCAGCCGCGCGTCGATTTCAGCGGCCTCGAGGGACTGGTCGACTCCATCCGCGAGAACGGCATCGTCCAGCCGATCATCGTGAGGCAGGAGGCGGACGGATACCGGCTCATCGCGGGGGAGCGCCGCTGGCGCGCCGCCCAGGTCGCGGGGATGGAGCGGATTCCGGCCATCGTCAGGAAGGTCGCGGACGACCGGCTTCTCGAAATCGCCCTGATCGAGAACATCCAGAGGAAAGAGCTGAACCCGATCGAGGAGGCGCGAGCCTACGAGGTTCTCCTGCACGACATGAAGCTGTCCCATGCCGACGTGGCAAGGCGCGTGGGGAGGGATCGCTCCTCAATATCCAACTCGTTGAGACTATTGAAGTTACCTAATAAAATCCAGAGCCTCGTGAGGGATGGAAGTGTCTCCCTGGGTCACGCGAAGGTGATCATGGCAATTTCCGACGCGGAGACACAAATTAAGGTCGCCGACGAGGTGGTCCAGAACCTTCTCTCGGTCCGCGAGACCGAGGAGAGGGTGGCCGGGCTGATCGACCGGAGCGGCAGGAAGGGGCGCAGGACGCCTCCGCTTCGAACCGCGGCCGTGGATCCGAACGTCGCGGCGGCCGCGGAAAGGCTGACGCGGGCGCTGGCCACGAAGGTGCGCATCGCGAGGAAAGGGAAGGGCGGCAGGATCGAGATCGACTTCTACAGCGACGACGAGCTGCAACGACTCTACGAGTTCCTGTTGACCGCGGAAAAGGGGCACTGAAAGGGCCCGCCGCAGGGGGGCGGAAGCGATGAAGGGAGGATTCGTCATGCCGTTCAGCAAGGACGCCTTGCTCAAGGACCACGTGGCCCAGGACGACATCAGCGGGTTCCTGGCGGAAGGGACGGAGATCCACGGGGAGATCCGCTTCAGGGATGTCCTGCGCGTCGACGGGAAGATCGGCGGCAAGATCATCTCGGAGAAGGAGCTGGTCGTAGGCGAGTCGGGCGAGGTCGAGGCGGACGTCGACGTCGGGGTGCTGTCCGTGAGCGGCAAGGTGAGCGGGACGATCCACGTCAAGGAGAAGCTGGAGATTCATCCGACCGGCCGGGTCGTCGGTGATATCACACTCGAGAAGCCGAACCTGGTGATCCACGAGGGGGGCGTGTTCGAGGGGAACATCGACATGAACGCCGGCAAGAAGAAGGATGTCCGCGACACGTCCTCCAAGGACGCGGACGTCGAGCCGATCAGGCGGCACGGCTCGACCAACTGATCGCCGGCGTCCGGGGACGCCGCGGCACCCTCAATCTGATTCCGAATCCGCCGGAGGCTCCTGGACCCGTTTCGAGGAACGGGGATCGAGTCCTTCTCCCTCACGCAGTTCGTAATGCACGCGGTAAGCCCTTCCTCCTTTCACCTCGAACTTCACGCGCAGCGTCTGGTAGCCGGGACGGCCAAGCTCCAGGGTGTGGGTCCCGGTCTTCAGCCACAAGGGGTACGCCCGCGAGTTGAAATCCCGCGCCTGGCCCACGTTCGTGCCGTCGACGATCACGTCCGCTTTCCGGGGGCTGACGTGCAGCTCCACCGGCGCAGCGTTGCGCGGCGGGAGCTGGGCGTAGCCGCCGTAGAACGGTGGACCGTACGCGTAGGAGATCCCCCAGCCGAAGCCGGAGTAGGGGTACCAGAAGGGGTCCCAGTAAAACGGACCTCCGAAGGCCGCCCGGAAGACAACCGCTCTCTGCCGAACGACCCCCGGACCCCGGACGGCGCCGCGGACGCCGGCCAGCGCCCGCGTGGTCCCGAAGAGCAGCAAGGAAGAGAGCGCCAGAGCCAGCGTCATGTGCTGTCGTGCGCGTCGCATCGCAACTTCTCCTTTCCAGTGCCGGGGGCGGCTGGAATCCCGTCTCGCGGCCTTGCCCGGCACACCTGCTTTACACCCTGATGGTTCAGCAACCGGCGTGCCAGGAGGCCGCGCCGATGCTGCATTCTATGGAAGCCGGCCCAGGCGCGAAACCGGCGGAAATTCGCGGATCCGCAGAGAGTGAAAGCGGCGCGCCGATCGCATCGCGGGGCGGGCGCGGGGTCGGTCGTGCCGGCCGTCCTCCGATGCGTACGGCCTGACCGGTCGAGCGCGTCGGAATGGCGCTGTCGCCGCTCTCCAGGCCGGCGCTAACCCTCGCCGTCGTTGACACTTCGCCGGGGCGTATGCTACTTTGCGCCGTTCCCGAAGCATTTGCCTCCGGCGTCCTTCAAGTCCCGGCCGCCGGTCCTTCCCTGTCGGGAGAGCACGAGTGCAGCCAGTCGCCGTCGCGAAGCGGTACGCGCGGGCCCTCGCGGACTACGCCGAAACGAAGCCCGGAGAGGCCGGCCGGTCCGGCAAGAAGGACACGTCCAGTCTGGAGCCGCTTCTGTCCGAGCTGGCTCTGGTCCGCCGCGTCCTGGACGGCGATCCGAAGTTCGCTCGTTTCTTCGCCGATCCCTCGATCGACCAGAAGGACAAGAAGGCGGCCCTGGAGGCCATGGCGCGGAAGGGGAAGCTGAGCGACGCCATGCGCAATTTCCTCCTCCTGCTCGTCACCAACCGGCGCCTCGGGGCGCTCGGAGAGATCGTGCGGGCCTTCGAACAGGAGAAGGACGAACGGCTGGGAATCGTGTCGGCGGAGACCACGACCGCGGTGCCGCTGTCGGCGGCCGAGCTCAGGCGGTTGCGGGAGGCGCTGGAGACGATGACCGGGCGAACCGTGAAGATCACACAGCGCGTCGACCCCGCCCTCCTGGGGGGCGCGCGCACGCGGATCGGGTCGAAGATCTACGACGGGACACTGAGGCGCAATCTCGAGGCCCTGCGCGAGAGGCTGGTCGGAACGCACTGAGACCGGTGCGCGGCCGGGAATTTCCTGAGGAGACAGCGACGTGGCCGAACTGAAGGCTGACGAAATCACCAGCGTCCTGAGGCAGCAGATCGAAGGGTTCAAGGCGGGCGTGGACGTCTCGGAAGAGGGGACGATCATCTCCGCCGGGGACGGCATCGCCCGCATCTACGGCCTGGAGAACTGCATGGCGGGGGAGCTCCTGAAGCTGCCCCACAACGTCTATGGCATGGCGCTGAACCTCGAGGAGGAATCGGTCGGCGCCGTGCTGTTCGGCGAGTTCTTCAAGGTCATGGAAGGGGACACCGTCAAGCGGACCAGGCGCATCATCGAGGTCCCGATCGGCGAGGCGCTGATCGGAAGGGTGGTCAATCCGCTGGGCCAGCCGCTGGACGGCAAGGGGCCGATTGCGACGACCCGGACCGGACCCCTGGAGCGGATAGCGCCCGGTGTCGTCGATCGCCAGCCGGTGAAGGAGCCGCTGCAGACCGGCATCAAGGCGATCGACGCGATGATCCCGATCGGCCGGGGACAGCGGGAGCTGATCATCGGCGACCGCCAGACCGGCAAGACCGCGATCGCCATCGACGCCATCCTCAACCAGAAGGACACCGGGGTCATCTGCATCTACGTGGCCATCGGCCAGAAGCGCTCCACCGTGGCGCAGGTGGTCAAGACGCTCCAGGAGGGCGGGGCGATGGCCTACAGCATCGTGGTGAGCGCCTCGGCCTCCGAGCCGGCCACCCTGCAGTACATCGCCCCCTACGGCGGCTGCGCCATGGGCGAGTACTTCCGCGACAACAAGAAGCACGCGCTCCTGATCTACGACGATCTCAGCAAGCATGCCGCCGCGTACCGCGAGATCTCGCTGCTCCTGCGCCGGCCGCCCGGGCGCGAGGCGTACCCGGGGGACGTCTTCTATCTGCACTCGCGCCTCCTGGAGCGCGCCGCCAAGCTGAGCGATGCCCTCGGCGGCGGCTCGCTGACCGCCCTGCCGGTCATCGAGACCCAGGCGGGGGACGTGTCGGCGTACATCCCGACCAACGTCATCTCGATCACGGACGGTCAGATCTACCTGGAGGGGGATCTGTTCTATTCCGGCATCCGTCCGGCGGTGAACGTCGGGATCTCGGTGAGCCGCGTCGGCGGCAACGCGCAGATCAAGGCGATGAAACAGGTCGCCGGCACGCTCCGCCTCGACATGGCGCAGTACCGCGAGCTGGCGGCATTCGCGCAGTTCGGGTCGGACCTCGACAAGGCGACACAGGCGCAGCTGGCGCGTGGGCAGCGGCTCACCGAGATCCTCAAGCAGCTGCAGTTCCGGCCGCTGCCGGTCGAGAAGCAGGTCATCGCCATCTTCGCCGGGATAAACGGCTACCTCGACGACCTGGAGCTGCCGAAGATCCGCGTCTTCGAGGAGGCCCTCTACAAGTTTCTCGACGGCGCCGGCCGTCCCGTGGGACGCAAGCTTCTCGAGAAGAAGACGATCGACGACGAGATGAAGGCGGAGCTGCGCAAGGCCCTGGACGACTTCAAGAGCGATTTCGCGGCCAGGGTGGCGGCCGCCTAGGGACACACTCCCAGCCAACCATGGCCAACGTCCGCGACTATCGCACCCGCATCCGGAGCGTCAAGAGCACGCAGCAGATCACGCGCGCCATGAAGATGGTGGCGGCGGCCAAGCTGCGCCGCGCGCAGGACCGCATCCTGGCGGCGAGGCCCTACGCCCGCAAGATGCTCGAGGTGCTGTCCTCCCTGGCGGCGCGCGCCAACCCCGAGAAGCATCCGCTGCTGGTGCGCCGCTCCGAGGGGAAGGTGCTGCTGGTCGTGGTCGCCGCCGACAAGGGTCTGTGCGGATCGTTCAACACGAACATCGTCAATCGGGCGCGCGCCGTCCTGGACGACCTGGCGGCTTCCTCCGGGCCGGCGGCCGGGACGATCCTGGTGGACATCATCGGTCGCAAGGCGCGCGACTGGTTCCGGCGGCGCCCGTACCCGGTGCGGCGCGTCCAGGTGGACCTGATCAGGGACGTGTCGCTCGAGGACACCCGGGGGATCGCCACCGACCTGATCGAGCAGTTCACGAGCGGGGCGATCGACTCCGTGCGGCTGGTGTACAACGAGTTCAAGTCGGTGATCCAGCAACGGGTCGTGGTGGAGCCGCTCCTGCCGATCCCGCGGGGCACGTTCGGCCCCGGGGCGTTCGAGGCGCCCGACGCGGCCGCCCCGGCCCTCGAGGACTACATCTACGAGCCGGATCAGGAGGCCCTGTTCGCGGCCCTCCTGCCGAAGCACGTGATGATCCAGGTGCACCGGGTGCTTCTGGAATCGGCGGCCGCGGAGCACGGCGCCCGCATGACGGCCATGGAGAACGCCACGCGCAACGCGGGCGAGATGATCGACTCGCTGACGCTGCAGATGAACAAGATCCGCCAGGCGTCGATCACCAAGGAGATCCTGGAGGTCGTGAGCGGCGCCGAGGCCCTGAGGTAGCGGTGGAGCTCAGTCCAAGGCGGGACGGGATGAGAACGCGCCTGAGACCGGGGGAGGATCTGGTGGCGGTCGTGCGCCGCCATGTCGTCGTCCTCGGTGGTCCGTTCGCCGTGGGGCTGTTCCTGTCCGGGTGTCTGATCGGGGCCTTCTTCGTCAGGAGGCCGTACGTTCGGCCGGCCGCCGCCGTCCTCCTTCTGCTCGCGGCGGCGTGGGGGCTGTGGCGCTGGCTCGAGTGGCGGGCGGACCTGTGGGCGGTCACGTCGCAGCGGGTGATCGACGAGTCGGGGGTCCTGACGGTGCGCGCCGTCGACAGCCCGCTCGACAAGATCAACGAGGTCACCAGCACGCAGTCGATCTGGGGGCGGATGCTCGGGTACGGAGACCTGAACATCCAGACGGCGGCGGAGGTCGGATCGACCACGATCGAGACGGTGGCCCGCCCGATGGAGCTCAAGGAGACGATCCTGGAGCAGCAGGAAAGGGCCCGCTACAACGTCGCGGCCCGTCAGGCCGCGCCGTTCGTGGCCGCGGCGGGAGGACAGGGGCGCGCGACGGTGCTGTCGGCGGCGGGTGCCGTGCCGGATGCGGCGAGGGACGACATGCGGGAGTGTCCGTATTGCGCGGAAACGATCAAGGCGCGGGCGAAGGTCTGCCGCTTCTGCGGCCGAAGCCTATGAGGAGAGATCGCGGATGAACGTCGGAAAGGTCGTGCAGATCATCGGTCCCGTCGTGGACATTCAGTTCACGGACGAGAACATTCCCCAGATCTATACCGCCGTGCGGATCACCAGCGAAGGGACCGAGGCGCCGGTCCCCGTCGACGTGACCGCCGAGGTGGAGCAGCACCTCGGCGAGGGGCGGGTGCGCTGCGTGGCCATGGAGCCGACCGACGGGATGGTGCGCGGCATGAAGGCGATCGATACGGGCGCCCCGATCATGGTTCCCGTCGGCAAGGAAACTCTCGGACGGGTGATCAACGTACTCGGGAAACCGGTGGACAAGATGGGTCCCGTCAACTCCAAGACGATGCTGCCGATCCATCGCGAGGCGCCGTCCTTCGAGGAGCAGAGCACGGAGCTGCAGATGTTCGAGACCGGGATCAAGGTCATCGATCTGCTCGAGCCGTACCTGAAGGGGGGCAAGACCGGCCTGTTCGGCGGCGCGGGGGTCGGCAAGACGGTCCTGATCCAGGAGCTGATCCACAACGTCGCCATGAAGCACGGCGGCGTGTCGGTCTTCGCCGGTGTCGGCGAGAGGACGCGCGAGGGGAACGATCTCTGGCTCGAGATGAAGGAGTCGGGCGTCATCAGCAAGACCGCGCTGGTCTACGGCCAGATGACCGAGCCGCCGGGCGCGCGTCTGCGTGTCGGGTTGACCGGTCTCACGGTCGCCGAGTATTTCCGCGACCTGGAGGGGCAGGACGTCCTGCTGTTCATCGACAACATCTTCCGCTTCACGCAGGCCGGCTCGGAGGTCTCGGCGCTCCTGGGCCGGATGCCGTCGGCGGTCGGGTACCAGCCGACGCTGGCCAGCGAGCTGGGCGAGCTGCAGGAGAGGATCACCTCCACCGTGAAGGGCTCGATCACCTCGGTGCAGGCGATCTACGTGCCCGCGGACGACTACACCGATCCGGCTCCCGCCACGACCTTCGCCCATCTCGACGCGTCGACCAACCTGTCCCGCAAGATCTCCGAGCTGGGTATCTACCCCGCCGTCGACCCCCTGGCCTCGACCTCGCGCATCCTCGATCCGCGCGTCGTCGGACAGGAGCACTACGACACGGCGCGCGGCGTGCAGGGGATCCTGCAGCGCTACAAGGACCTGCAGGACATCATCGCCATCCTCGGGATCGACGAGCTGTCGGAGGAGGACAAGATCATCGTGGCGCGGGCTCGGAAGATCCAGAAGTTCCTGTCGCAGCCGTTCTTCGTCGCGGAGCAGTTCACCGGGCTGAAGGGGAAATATGTGCCGATCGCCGAGAGCGTGCGCTCCTTCAGGGAAGTCCTCGAGGGGAAACACGACGATCTGCCGGAGCAGGCGTTCTATCTGGTCGGAGCGATCGACGAGGTGCGCGACAAGGCCGAAAAGATGAAGACGGCCGCCTAGGAAAAAACCGATGCCTCTGCCCGAATCGATCCACCTGGAAGTCGTGACGCCCGACAAGCGCGTGGTCAGCGAGGTCGTCGACGCGGTCGTCCTCCCCGGCAGCGAGGGGTCGCTCGGAGTCCTCCCCGGCCACACACCGTTGCTCACGACCCTGGGCATCGGCGAGCTGGCGTACAGTCGCGGCGGCGCGAAGGGATACGTGGCCATCGCCTGGGGGTTCGCCGAGGTCCTGCCGGACCGGGTCAGCGTGCTCGCGGAGATCGCCGAGCGTGCCGAGGGGATCGACCGCGAACGGGCCGCCCTGGCCCGCGACCGCGCCCTGAAGCGTCTGCGCGAGCGCGCGACGGACACCGATTTCGAGCGCGCGCAGGTCGCCCTGCAGAAGTCGATCATCCGCCTCCAGATCAGTCAGGGGATCGGGCCGAACGAGCCTTCCTGAGGCGCAGCCGGGTCCGTGCCCGGGCGGCCCCGCCCCGGCCCGCGAGGACGAAGCATGCAGGCGCCGCCGAGACTCTCGATCGTCATTCCCGCCTACAATGAACAGGCCCGGATCCTCGGAAGCCTGAAGGCGGCGGAGGCCTATCTCCTCAAGGCCGAGGAGGCGGCCGAGATCGTGGTCGTGGACGACGGCAGCGGGGACGGCACCGCCGAAATGGTGGAGCGCTTCGCGCGCGACCGGCCTCAGGGCGGGCCGGTCTCGGCCAGGCTCCTTCGCAACGGCCGAAACCGCGGCAAGGGGTACAGCATCAAGCACGGGGTCCTCATGGCCCTGGGGGACCTGGTACTGATCTCCGACGCCGATTTCTCGACGCCGATCGACGAACTGCCGGTCCTGAGGCAGGCGGTGGAGAACGAGGGATACGGCATCGCGATCGGCTCCCGCGGGCTCGAGGCGTCGCGCGTGGAGATCCACCAGGCCGCCTGGCGGGAGATGATGGGGCGCGGATTCAACGCCCTGGTGCGCCTCCTGACCGGCCTGCCGTTCAGGGACACGCAGTGCGGCTTCAAACTGGCGCGCCGGCAGGAGGTCCTGCCGCTGTTCCGCGCCGCGCGCGTCGAGCGCTTCGCCTGGGACGTGGAGATCCTGTACCTGGCCCGGAAGGCGGGCGTGCGGGTGCGCGAGGTGCCGGTGCTCTGGCGAAACGCCGCGGGGACGAAGGTCAACGCCCTCATCGACCCGTTCGACATGCTCAAGGACATCGCGCGGGTTCTCGTGCGCGACCGGCTCGGACGATATGGGCGGCTGGGCGCACGGCCGGAAGGCGGGGACGCGAGGACATGAAGAGGCGGGGCTCCCCGGCGAAGATCGTGAAGGCGCCACGCGCCGCGGCCCGGGTGCGTCTCCAGCAGAAGCGCGGTCGCGCGGTCGTCTTCACGAACGGCTGCTTCGACCTCCTGCACGCCGGCCACGTGGCCCTTCTCGAGGCGGCCCGCGGCCAGGGGGATTTCCTGGTCGTCGGCGTGAATACAGATCCCTCTGTTCGCCGCCTGAAGGGGAGGGGCCGGCCGATCGTCCCGCTCCGGGAGAGGATGGAGGTCCTCGCCGCCCTGCGTTCCGTCGATTGCGTCGTCCCGTTCGCTGAACCGACACCCGCGCGACTCGTCGCTCGGCTTCGTCCGGACGTCCTGGTCAAGGGCTCCGATTACCGCGTGCCGGAGATCGTCGGACGCGAAGTCGTCCTGGCCAGGGGCGGAAGAGTGGTGACGGTGCCGTTGCGGCGCGGCCGCTCGACCACCGATTTGATCCGCCGGGTGCTGCGTGCGGCCCGCTGATCCGGAAGGGGCCCCGACCGGACCACGGTTCCGGGAGGGTCTGTCTGTGAGCTCCGTCCTTCATTCGCTTCTCGATTTCGCGGCGCGCGACCGCGAGGTACGCCCCGTCATCGAAGAGATGGCCCGCGACGGCGGGCGCCGCGTCGCGCTGGCCGGATTGAACCCGGCGGCGGCCGCGGTCCTGGTCGCGGGGCTGGTGGATCGGTCGCCGACAGGGAAGATCCTCCTCCTCGTCCCCGGGGAGAAGGAGTCGGAGCAGTTCCGCGCCGACCTGGACTTCGCGTCGACCGCCCGGCGGGGCGGGGGGGCGCGGGTGCACCTGTTCCCCTCTCTCGAAGCCGACCCCTACCAGGAGCTGTCGCCTCACTTGATGGTGGCCTGCGAGCGGGAGCAGGCGCTGCGCGCCCTGCGCGATCCGGGACCGGCCATCGTCGTCGTTCCGACGCGCGCCCTGATCTCCCCTCTCGCACCCGCCGAGGTCTTCGACGCTCACCGCTACGAGCTCCACGAGGGGCGTCCGCTGCGGCCGGACGAACTCTCCGAATTCCTCCTGGAGGCCGGATACGTCCGGGTCGACCTGATCTCCGCCATGGGGGAGTTCTCGCGTCGCGGCGGGATCATCGACTTCCATGCCCCCGGCGGCGTGGCACCGGTGCGCGTGGAGTTCTGGGGTGAAGAAGTCGAATCGCTGCGCACCTTCGATCCGGCCACGCAGCGCTCGACCGGCCGGATCGGAAAGGCCTCCGTCCCTCCGGTGCGGGAGTACCCCTGGTCCAGGGCGGCGCTCGAGAAGCTGCGTGTCGTTCTGGAGTCGCGGCGGGCCTCACGCGGGACGAAGGCGCGGCGGCTCGCGGAGCACGACGACCTGGCGGCCCGCATCGAGACGCTCCAGGCCGGCGGGACATTCGCCGGCTTCGAGGCCTGTGTCCGGCTGGTGGAAGAGCGTCCCGCGTCGCTCTTCGATTACGCCCCGCGCGCCCTCCTGGTCTCCTGGGAGGAGAGCCAGGTGCTGTCCGACCTGGAATCGGTCTACGTCGAGATGCACGCCTCCTTCGACCTGTCGGAGGACTACGGCATGCCCCCTCCGGAGGACCTGCTCCTGCCGCGCGACGAGCTCGGCCCCAGGGCCCGGCAGGCGCGCCTTCGATTGTCGGAGCTGGCCCTCGAGGAGGGACACGAAAGGGTGGTGCGCGTCCCCTGCGCCCCGGCCCGCGCCTACAAGGGGCGCATCCAGGACCTTGCTTCCGACCTGAAGCAGGCCCCGCCCGCGACCACGACGGTGTTCCTCATGGAAAGCGCCGGCCGGATCGAGAGGCTCAGGGAGGTCCTGCGGGAGTACGACCTCCCCGCCGCGGTGCTGGTGGAGGGGGAGGCGCAGGAGGCGGCACACGCGGCCCCCGCCTCGTCGCTTTTGATCGTCCCCGGCCGCCTGTCGCAGGGGTTCGTGCTGCCGGGCGCGGATCTCAGCGTCCTGACCGAGCGCGAGGTGTTCGGCGAGCACGCCGAGCACGAGACCCGCAGGCGGAAGGTGGCCGCCTTCAGCCCCGATTTCCGCGACCTCAAGGTCGGCGATCTCGTCGTGCACGTCGACCACGGCATCGGGCGATACGCCGGGATCGCGCGCGTGGGAGAGGACGGGGCGTCCCGCGATTTCATGCTCCTGACCTACGAGGGGGGCGACCGCCTGTATGTCCCGGTCGACCGGCTGGATCTGGTGCAGCGTTACTCCGGCGTGGCGGGCCAGAGACCGCACCTGGACCGGCTCGGCGGTCCGGGATGGGAGCGCACGAAGAAGAAGGTCAGGAAGGCGATGCAGGAGATGGCGGGGGACCTCCTCGATCTCTACGCCGCGCGGGCCGCGGCGCGCGGCCATGCCTTCCCGGAGGACACCGCCTGGCAGAAGGAGTTCGAGGACGCCTTCCCCTACGAATTGACGCCCGACCAGGCGCGGGCGGTGACGGACGTCAAGGCGGACATGGAGAAGGAGGGGCCGATGGACCGCCTCATCTGCGGCGACGTCGGCTTCGGAAAGACCGAGGTGGCCATGCGCGCCGCGTTCAAGGCGGTCATGGACGGCAAGCAGGTGGCGGTCCTCTGCCCCACCACCGTCCTGGCGTTCCAGCACCTCAACACCTTCCGCGAGAGATTCTCGTCCTGGCCGGCGGTCATCGAGATGATCTCGCGCTTCCGCTCGCCGCGCGAGCAGAAGGCGATCCTGCAGGCGGTCGCGGCGCGCAAGGTGGACGTCCTGATCGGCACGCACCGGCTGCTGTCGAAGGACGTGAAGTTCCACGACCTCGGTCTTCTGGTCGTGGACGAGGAGCAGCGCTTCGGCGTGGCGCACAAGGAATCGATCAAGGCGATGAAGAAGGACGTGGACGTCCTGACCCTGACCGCCACGCCGATCCCGCGGACCCTGCAGATGTCCCTGGCCGGCATCCGCGACATGTCGGTCATCGAGACGCCGCCGGAGAACCGCCTGGCGATCCAGACCGCCATCGTTCCGTTCAGGGAAGGGGTGATCGCCGCCGCCATCCGCAGCGAGCTGAAGCGCGGCGGGCAGGTCTACGTCGTGCACAACCGCGTCGAATCGATCGGATCGATGGCGAACTTCATCCGGAGGCTTGTTCCGGAGGTCCGGCTGGGGGTGGCCCACGGCCAGATGAGCGAGGGGATGCTGGAGCGCACGATGCTCGCGTTTCTGTCCGGCGAGTTCGACGTCCTCCTGGCGACCACCATCATCGAGAACGGCCTGGACATCCCGCGGGTCAATACGATCATCGTCAACCGCGCCGACCGCTTCGGCCTGGCGCAGCTCTACCAGCTGCGCGGCCGCGTCGGCCGATCCGATCGCCGCGCCTACGCCTACCTCGTGGTCCCGGCGCGCAAGGCGCTGGCCGCGGTCGCCCGCCGCCGGCTGAAGGCGTTGCAGGAGTTCTCCGAGCTCGGTTCCGGATTCCGCATAGCCGCCATGGACCTCGAGATCCGCGGCGCGGGGAACCTCCTGGGGGCCGAGCAGAGCGGTCACATCGCCGCCGTCGGGTTCGAGATGTACTGCCGCCTCCTCGAGAGGACCGTGCAGGAGATGAAGGGGGAGACGGTCCGCCCCGAGGTCAAGGCGCAAATCAACCTGGCGGTGGACATCAAGATCCCGGAGGACTACATCCCCGACTTCAGCGAGAGGCTCGTCCTCTACAAGAAGATCTCCTCGGTGGCCGGCGAGGAGGAGCTGGCGCGCATCCGCGACGAGATCCGCGACATTTACGGAGAGATCCCGAGACCCGCCGAGAACCTCCTGGCCCTGGGGGCCGTGCGTCTCCTGGCCGACCACCTGCAGATCCGCGCCATCGACTACGCATCCGGGCGCGTCCAGATCCGGTTTTCGGAGGAGGCCACGACCCACCCGGACGTCCTGGTGAGTCTCGCCTCGAGCCGTCCCGGCGTCAGTCTCACCCCCGCCGGGGTCCTGCGCCTCGATCTGGACGGCGCCCTGGCCCCTCCCGGGACGATTCGGCCCGCCGTCGACCAGTGGCGCATCGCCGCGGTTCTCGACCTCTTGAAGTCGATCCGGACGGGTGATAGCATGCGGCCTGCTTCGCAGCCTACCGCTGTCGGGCCACCCGCCGAGGACAGGTGAGGAACCGGACGCCCCAGGAGAACGATCGAGCCCAGGTGCGCGGCCTGCGGCGATGTGCGTGCGCCGCGGCGGTTCTCCTCCTGCCGCTTTCCGCCTGCACCGGAAAGACCGGGTCGGCGCCCGAGGCGGGAGCCGCCTCGACACCGGCAACGACGCGCGCCCAGGCGATGCTCGACGCCCAGGTCATCGCCACCGTGGGGGGCGATCCCATGCCGCTCAAGGCGTTCGATCGCTACCTCGCCGACAACGCCGGCGACTCCGAGGACGACGACGCCGAGCAGAGCAACGCCATCAAGAGCCGCCTCCTCGACCAGATGCTCGAAGAGCAGCTCCTGCTGCGGGCCGCGAAGGGGCTCGGCGTCACGGTGTCCGAATCGGAGATCGACGACTACCTGAGCCAGATCGGCGTCAGCGAAGGAGAGGCCGAGGTCGCCGGTTCGGAAGGGAAGGAGGCCTTCCGGGACAAGGTCCGCCAGAGCCTCGTCCTCCAGAAGGTGAAGGACAAGGCGGTCCTCAGCAAGGTCGAAGTAACGCCGGGGGAGGTCGACGACTATCTCAAGAAGCAGCCCGAGACCGCCCGCGTTCCCCGTTCGGTTGTCCTGCGTCAGATCCTGATCGATGATAAGAGCCTGGCCGATAAGCTGTCCGCCCAGCTGGCGAAGGACCCTTCGAAGTTCGAGAGTCTGGCCCGGGACAACTCGGCGGCGCCGGACAAGGGGCAGGCCAGGGCCTTCGGCGAGGATGATCTGCCGGCCGAGATCAAGGAGGCCGCCTTCAAGCTGGAGCCGGGGCAGGTCAGCCCCGTCGTGGAATATGCCGGGATGTACCTCATTCTGCAGCAGGTGCGCACGATGGAGGCCAAGGATGCCGATCTCACGGACGTCCGCCGCCGCGCCCAGCTGGAGCTGTTCCGCAAGAAGGGGGAGCAGGCTCTCGAGCGCTACATCGCCGACCTCAAGAAGGACACGGAGATCCATGTCAATCGCGCCGTTCTTCCCTTCGACTACACGGGCGAGTACAGGAATTAGACCCCCCGCCGCCCGCCTGCTCCTCCTGGCCCTCGTTCCCATCCTCGGCGTCATGACAGAGGCGCGGGCCGCAATCGTGGAGGAGATCGTCGCCAAGGTGAACAACCGCATCATCAGCAAGAGCGAGTTCGAGGAGCGCAGCTCCTACATCCTGAAGCAGATCTACCAGCAGTATTCCGGCGCCGATCTCGACAAGCACCTCCAGGACGCGCGCGAGACGATGCTGGCCAACATGATCACCGAGCTCCTGCTGGTCGAGAGGTCCCAGACCCTCCTCGACCTCGACAAGGTGCGCAAGAACCTGGTGGATGATTTCCGCAAGCAGCAGAACATCGCGAGCGACGAGGATCTGGAGCGTCTCCTCAAGGAGCAGGGAATGACCCGCAAGGATCTGGAGGAGCAGCTCCTCCGCCTGGCGGTGCCGCAGGAGATCATCAATTACGAGGTGCGCCGGAAGATCAGCGTCAGCGATGCCGAGATCGGCCAGTACTACGATCGGCACCGGAAGGACTGGGAGACGTCGCCGACGGTCACCTTCAACGAGATCGTCCTGTTCTACGAGGATGCCAACCGGCCCGAAGTGGTGTCACGCGCCGAGGGCATCGTCCGCGAGGCGCGCGGCGGGACGGAGTTCGGCGAGCTGGTGCAGAAGTACTCCGAGGCCCCGAGCAAGGAGAGCGGCGGCTTTCTCGGTCCCCTGTCCGCCGCCGACCTCCACCCGACGATCGCGGAAACGGCCTTCAAGCTCCAGGTGGGCGACATCGGCGACGCGATCGACACCGGCCACTCGCTCCACATCATCCGGCTGGTGGGAAAGACGGACCGCGTGGTCAAGACCCACGACGAGGTCAAGGACACCATCGCGAAGGCGGTGCGCGAGGAGAAGTTCCGCCCGCGCTACGAGCGCTACATCAGGAAGCTGTGGAAGGAGAGCCAGATCGAGGTTCTGCCGAAATACGAGCAGTTTCTCACCTGGTCGCCGTTGAAGAGTGCGAAGGCGGGCGAGGAGAAGCTGCCGGTGGGCGCCCCAGGGGCGGAGCCGGAGGGTCCGGTCCCCTCCCCGGTCGGACCCGCGCCCGGGACGCAGGCGCCCGCCCCCCCACTCCCGGAGGCTCCGCCGGTGCCGGCCCCGTCACCGGCGCCATAGGCCGAGTTCCGTGCCGCCGCGCCGATGAGTCGCTGGAGGCTTGCGGGGATTCTTTGGAGTTGGCCTCCCGGCGATCCTGTGCTAGCATGACGTTCAGGTAAACGTCCCCAGGTCTCAACCAGCCGGAACGATCTTTTCGATTCTGGTGCGAGTTCTGTACCGGGCGCTCGGGGCCCCGGTCAGGATCCTCGGGAACCAGCCGTAACTCCAAGCCCGGAGCGTGGCGCGGGCGTGACCGCGCAGAACGTGAGGGATGAAGGACCATGCGTCGATCCGACTTCGGCAACCAGGACCAGCCGCAGGATGATTTCAGGCAGGGAGCCGACCAGGCGAATCGCAAGCTGATCAGGCCCAACTTGTCGGAGCTCAAGGACAGGCTGCAGCCGCGACAGCCAAGGCGCAAGCAGGTCCCCCCCGAGTCGACCAACGCGGAGGCCTTCTACTATCTCAAGCAGATGAACGCCCGCACTCCGATGATCGTCGTCCTCAAGGACGGCGAGGAGTTGCACGGCGTCATCGAGTGGTACGACCGCAGCTGCATCAAGGTCAACCGGGTGGGCGCTCCCAACCTGATGGTGATGAAGGACTGCATCAAGTACATGTACAAGGCCGAGGAGCGGGACGAGAGCCGGGCGTCGCGTTCCGACGGGATCTGAGCGTCTCTCGACGCAGGATTCCCGCCAGGCCTCCCAGATGAAGCCTGTCATCGCCGTGACCAGCGGCGACCCGTTCGGGGTGGGACCCGAAGTCGCGATCAAGGCAGCCACCGACGCGGCCGTACTGGCCGCCTGCCGGCCGCTCGTCATCGGCGACCGCGAGCACCTGCTGCGCGTGGCTCACGGGCTGCCAGGGGGCGTCGGCTCCGATCCGTCCACCTGGCCCGAGGTCTCCCGCTCGCCGCTCGGCTGGGGGTCGAAGCAGGGGGACGACATCCTGGTCGGTTCCTGGCCGTCCGGGCCGGCCTTCCACGACATGGCCGACCGGCCGGAGATTCCCCCGGCACCCGGACCGTCGGCCGCGGGAGGGCGCAGCGCGGTCATGTACGTCAAGCAGGCCGTGGCGCTCCTGCGCTCGGGCGCCGCGGCGGCGATGACGACGGCGCCGATCAGCAAGCAGGCGATGCACCTCGCGGGGTTGCGCTACCCCGGCCACACCGAGCTCCTGGCCACGCTCTGCGGTTTCGAGCCGGACGACGTCGCGATGATGTTCGTGACGCGCGATCTCAAGGTGGCCCTCCTGACGGTCCACCTCTCCCTGAGGGACGCCATCGCCTCGCTGTCGGCCGAGGCGGTCGTTTCGAGGCTGCGGCTCGTCGATTCGGAGCACCGCAGGCTTTTCGGCAAGGCACCGCGCATCGGTCTCTGCGCCCTCAACCCCCACGCCGGCGAGGCCGGTCTGTTCGGCGCCGAGGAGAGGGACCTCCTGGCCCCCGCGGTCGCGGTGTCCCGAAGCGCCGGCCTGGACGTGGCGGGGCCGTTTCCGGCCGACACGCTGTTCGTGCGCGCCGCGCGCGGCGAGTTCGACGTCGTCCTGGCCCTGCACCACGACCAGGCCACGATCGCGATCAAGGCGCGCTCGTTCGGCAGCGCCGTCAACCTGACGCTCGGCCTGCCGTTCGTGCGGACCTCGGTCGACCACGGCACGGCCTACGACATCGCGGGGCAAGGGACGGCCGATCACGGGAGCCTGGTGGAGGCGATCCTGCTGGCGGCGAGGCTGGCGGCGATTGCCCGAGCGGCGTGACTCAGGGGCGTTTCATCGACTCCCGCAGGACGCGCAGCATCGCGGGGTGGACGTTCAGGTTGGCGGCGACGATGTCGCCGTTCTTCAGAAAGTCGTCGCGCCCCTGGAAGTCGCTGACCGCTCCCCCCGCCTCGCGCACCAGGAGGCTGCCGGCCGCGACGTCCCACGGCGACAGCGACATCTCCCAGAAGCCGTCGTAGCGGCCGCAGGCGACGTAGGCGAGATTGAGCGCGGCCGAGCCGTCCCTCCTGATGCCGGACGAGCCGAGGATGAACGAGCGGAACGAGGCCAGGTAGTCGTCGAGGCGATCGAGCGATCGGAACGGGAAGCCGGTGACCAGGAGCGCCTGCGACAGCTTCTCGGCGGGGGCGACCGTGATCGGCCGGCCGTTCAGGAAGGCTCCCCCGCCCCGCGCAGCGGTGAACATCTCGTCCCGCACCGGGTCGTAGACGGCCGCGGCGCGCATCCCCTGCGGATCGGCGAGGCCGACCGAAACGCAGAACAAGGGGTAGCCGTGGATGAAGTTGGTCGTTCCGTCGAGGGGGTCGATGTACCAGCGGTAGCCGCTCGTCCCCTCGGACGGCGGTGACTCCTCCGCCACAATGGAGTGATCGGGGAAGCGGTCGCGGATCAGCGACACGATCGCCTCCTCGGCGCGGCGATCGACGATCGTGACGAAGTCGTTGCGCCCCTTCTCGTGGATCGGATAGGTGCCGCGCCTTCCCCAGTAGTCCAGGATCACCCGCGCGCCCGCGCGCGCGCAGTTGATGCAGGCGTTGAGATGGAAGTCGATGGTGGCGGGGGGGGCGCCCGGGTCCTGCAGGCGCCGCGGGCGGTTGCGCTCGACCGCCCGGCGGCGCGCCGCCGTCAGCGGAACCACGCGCCCGCCCTGCGTTTTCTTCCCCTTCCCATCGGCGGGCTTGGCGCGGGGCCAGCCGGCCGGCAGGCGGTTGCGACGCGCGCGCGGGCCGCGTCGCGCGGCCGCCCGGCTACGAGCCCTGCGGGCCATCGATCCTCCGCGGCGCCTTGCCGCTCTTCGCGCCGGTCACCGGCGCGGACGGGACGCCGCCCGAGTGCGGGTGGGAGCGCCGGTACACTTCGAGAAGCCGGCGCGTCGAGACCGCCGTGTATTTCTGAGTCGTCGACAGGGACGCGTGCCCCAGGAGCTCCTGGATCGAGCGGAGGTCGGCCCCCGCGTTGAGCATGTGGGTCGCGAACGAATGCCGCAGGGTGTGCGGCGAAACCCGCTTCAGGAGGGCGGCGCGGCGCAGCCGCTCGTTGAGGATCCGGCGCACGCTGCGATCGGTCAGCCGCCCGCCGCGCGCGTTCAGGAACAGCGCGTCGCGCGCCTCCGCGCGCCCCACGCGATCCTCCGGCACGAGCTTCGGCCGGGCTCTCAGATACGACCCCACGGCCAGGACCGATTTCGATCCGATCGGCACCAGGCGCTCCTTCCTCCCCTTTCCGAGCACGCGCAGCATCCCGTCCTTCGTCGCGCCGGACAACTCCAGGTCCCCCAGATCGGCGCCGACCAACTCGGCCACCCGCACGCCGCTGGCGTACAGGAGCTCGAGGATGGCCCGGTCGCGCAGGTCGCGCGGGCCGGTCCCGAACACGTTGTCCAGAAGGGATTCTACCTCAGCCTCGCTCAGGGCGTGGGGAAGCCGCTTCTCGAGCTTCGGTGTCGCGACCATCGCCGCCGGGTTCGCGGTCACGAGCCCCCGCCTGGCCAGGTGCCGGAACAGCGAGCGCAGCGAAGCGAGCTTGCGCGCGACCGTGGCGCGGCTGACGCCGCGCTCGTACAGATGGGAGAGGTACTCGCGGACGACATGGTGGTCGAGAGACAGAATGGCGTTGTCCCTCCCGGACACCAGGCCGGTCGAAAGAAACTCTCGGAACTCACTCAGGTCGGCGCGGTAGCAGCGCACCGTCTGGGGTGAGGCATTCAGGTTCTGCGCGAGGTGACGGAGGAACTCCTCCACGAGGTCCATTCCGGAAGGATTCTACTTGATCGCCGAGATGGACAACGCTTCCCCTTCCCCCGGATGCTGCATGCTGCGCCGCCGTCCCCCGACGCCGTGGATATTCAGCCAGACACCTTTCTTGACAGGCGGCGCCGGGGGGCGTAAATAGAGGGCTCCACCCACATGGGGGCGGCGCTCAGACACCCGTATAATGAGGGGGTTGCGTGAACGGACCGTCGAGAGGGGCGGATTCCGCCGTCGGTATCAAGAGCGGGGGTTCTCTTATCTCTTCCACCATCAATCTTCCTGTGAAGGCACGGTCGGTCGTGGCGCGACCCGCTCCCGAGGAGTTGCGCGTCCTGACGGAGCGGATGCCGAACTGCCTGAAGACCGGCCACGGGAATGTCAATGTCCAGACACGCGTGGTCGCGCGCAGCAAGGCCTCCACGTTCATCGTCACGGACGATGCCGCCGCCTACAGGGGGCAGCCGACGATCGCTGTCGACGAGGCGACCCGGATGGCCCGCGCGCAGGACGACTACATCCGCGGGCGGGACATGGTCGTCGTCGACGGCTACATCGGGAACGACCCGCGCCTGCGCACACCCGCCCGCCTGATCATCGAGAGCAGCAACGCCAACATTGCCGCCATGCAGCAGATCCTGTACTACCCGCTCGAGAGCGGCGACGAGAGCGGCTTCGAGCCCCAGGTCACTGTGATCTACACGCCGAACCTCGAGGCGAAGGGGTATCCGAACGACCGGTTGATCGCCGTCGACCTCGAGCGCCGCGTCACGCGCGTCTTCAACTCGGATTACTTCGGCGAGTCGAAGAAGGGCGGCCTCAGGATGTGGAACAAGCTGGTCTACGACCGGGGCGGCCTGGCGATGCACGCCGGGTGCAAGATCATCCCGGTCGGGGGGCGGAACCGCGCCGTCCTCATCATCGGCCTGTCGGGGACAGGCAAGACGACGACCACCTTCTCCAAGCAGAACGACTCGAAACCGGTGCAGGACGACTTCCTTGCGGTCATGCCGGACGGCAGCATCCACGCCACGGAGAACGGCTGCTTCGCGAAGACCTTCGGCCTGGCCGAGGAGACCGAGCCGGCCATCTACCGGGCGGTGCTGAAGCCGACCTCGTACCTCGAGAACGTCTCGCAGAAGGAGGGCACGCTCGACTTCTTCGACACGTCCTACACCCAGAACGGCCGAGCCGTGTTCAAGATGGCGGATATCGACGGGGCCGGCGACGCGCGCTCCATCAAGAAGGCGGACATCCTCCTGATCCTGAACCGCAACGAGGACGTCATCCCGGCCGTGGCGCGGCTGACGGGAGCGCAGGCGGCCGCCTACTTCATGCTGGGGGAGACCAAGGGGACGAGCGCCGGCGGCGTCGAGGAGGCCGGGCGGTTCCTGCGCATCCCGGGGACCAACCCGTTCTTCCCGCTCGACCACGGCCTGCAGGGGAACCGTTTGCTGCAAATCATGAAGGCCAACCCGATGGAGGTCTACCTTCTGAACACCGGGAGAGTCGGCGGCGGCGAGGGGGACGCGCGCAGTCTCAAAGTGAAAATTCGACACAGCAGCGCCATCGTCCAGGGGATCGCCGAGGGGACGATCCGGTGGGACCGCGACCCTGACTTCGGCTACGAGGTGGCGTCGAAGGTCCCGGGGATCGAAGGGGACGACGAGCGCCTGCTCCGCCCGCGCGAGATGTACGCGCAGCAGGGGCGCGCCGACGAGTACCGGCGCATCGTCGAGCGGCTGCGCGGCGAGCGTCGCGAGTACATGAAGTCGTTTCCGCTGCTCGACCGTGATATCGTCGAATCCGTGTCCTGAGCCCGCTTGGGACGATCGCGGCCGGAAATTCGTTTGACTCCCGCGGGCGAATCACTTAGCATGTCGGGCGTTTATCCAACCCCATGACGCGTGGGAGAAAGGTGAACCACACCATGACACATTCGAGGAAGCTCGTGGCCGGCTGCGCGGCCGTTCTCATCGTCCTGTCCGCCGTGGCGTGCGGCGGCCAGCCGGATCAGACCGCGGCTCCGGAACAGACGACGCAGGCCCCGGCCCAGCAGGCCGCTCCCGCCGACCAGGGCGCGGCTCCGGCCGCGGCCCCCGCCGAGGGCGCAGCGGCCCCGGCCGATGGCACCGCGCCGGCCCAGCAGCCACCGGCCCAGGGCGACCAGCCGCACAACTAGTTTCCGCGGCCTGAGCGCGTCGCTTCGAATGGACGCGTCGCCAGAATCAAGATGAAGGGGGATAAGGGTTTCACCTTGTCCCCCTTTTTCATTTCCGGGTCGCATCCACTCCCGGCCGGGTTATCCTGAAACGCGATGCCGCTCACGATCCTCACGGTCGGACATTCCAACCGGTCGCTCGACGCCTTCGTGGCCATCCTGAAGGCCCACGGAGTCGAGTGCCTGGCCGACGTCCGGACGATCCCGCGCTCGCGCCACAACCCGCAGTTCAACGCCGAGACGCTCCAGAAATCTCTGTCGATGGCCGGCATCGTCTACACCCGTCTGCCCCGTTTGGGGGGACTGCGCAAGCCGCGCAAGGACTCGCGCAATCTCGCCTGGCGCAACGACTCGTTCCGTGGCTACGCCGACTACATGGAGACGACCGAATTCGAGAAGGGGATCGCCGAGCTCCTGGCCCTCGCCCGGGATCGGCGCACGGCGATCCTGTGCGCCGAGGCGCTGTATTACCGCTGCCACCGGTCGCTCATCTCCGATGCGCTGGTGTGCCGCGGCGTCGAGACGGTCCACCTGATGGATCGCAGGAAGACCGCCGCACACCGGCTGACGCCGTTCGTGAAGATCGAGGACGGCAGGCCGACCTACCCGGCGGAGCAGGCGTCGCTTCCGCAGCCGGGCGCGGACTCCGAGGAATGAGTCCCGCGGTCGCCCCGACGGCTTGGATCCCCGGCGTGCGCGGCGTCCTGTTCGACGTGGATGGGACCCTGCTCGACAACGATCGGCCGATCCCGGGAGCGCCCGGGACGCTCGAGCGGCTGCGCGCCCGGGGGATCTCCTTCCGCCTGACGACCAATACCTCCCGACGGCCGAGATCGGCGATCGCAGCCGTCCTGCGTAGCGGCGGCTTCGCGGTCGAGGACCGGGAGATCCTCGCCCCATGCGTCCTGGCGCGCCGTCTCATCCTCGGGTCCGGGAGGACGCGCGTCGCGTTCCTGCTCCCGGCGGCGGCGCGCGAAGACTTCGAGGGCGTGGTCGAGGATGAGGAGCGCCCCGACTGGGTCGTCGTCGGGGACATCGGCCGTGACTTCACCTGGGAGCGTCTGAACCGGGCCTGTCGCTGGATTCAGGGCGGGGCGCGGCTTCTCGCCCTGCACAAGAACCGGGTCTGGGACAACGGGGTCGACGGCGTCGTCCTCGACGCCGGGCCGTTCGTGGTGGCGCTGGAGTACGCGACCGGCCGGCCCGCCGAGCTCGTGGGAAAGCCGGCCCGCCCCTTCTTCGATCTCGCCCTCGCCGATCTGGGTCTGCCGGCGGGCGAGGTGATGGTGGTCGGGGACGACCTCGAGGCCGATTGTCGCGGCGGTGCCGCGGCCGGCTGCCGCACGGTGCTGGTCCTCAGCGGCAAGACGGAGCGCGCGGACGCGGAAAGCGCGCCGATCCGCCCCGACCTGGTTCTCGACTCGGTTGCGGATTTGAGGGAATGACCCGCGCGGGCAGGCGGACGTCTCGATCGGGACTTTCTACAGAAGGTCGAGCACGCAGAGGTGATCGTAGAAGGCGTCGAAGTTCTGCTGGCCGGCGTCGGGGAACAGGCTCATGAGCTGACCGTAGACCTGGTGCAGCTTCTGGCTCGAGGACTTGAGGTACAGACCGCGCGAACGGTAGACCTCGCGGTTGTCCTTGCCGGCGGCTCCGACCGTGAGCGCCTCGTTCCAGGTCTCGAAGAAGGCGCGCTGGTCGCGGATGGCATTGACCAGGAGCCGCTGCACCTCGCGCAGCCGATCGGGGGCCGGCAGGCCATCGAGGATCGCGACCAGCGAGTCGACGCGTCCCCTGTATTCCTGCACGGCCTTCCCTTTACGACCCTCAGACTGGAACCAGGTCCAGGCCTGCATCTTCTCGACGATCGCGAGATCGACCAGCTCGAACAGGCGTGAGAGGTAGGCCGCCTCTTCCCGGGTGAAGCCCCGGGACGTCGGGTCGAGGCTGGCGTGGCGATGCTGCATCTCCTGGTACGCCTCCTCGACGGTCATCGCGGATACGGGAGCCGAGGCCAGGGCAGCCAGGCAGGCTACGGCCGCGAGCCCGGCCAGGCGATCAAGGATGGTCCGCATCGGTCCCCTCCTTCAGATTGCGGTCCGGAGGATGGTCACGTTCTTCGTGCAGGCTGCCGTAGATCGCCTCCCGGTACGAACGCTCCTTCTCGACGTCCCCGAGAAGGTGGTGAACGTCAGAAAGCTTCAGCATCAGGGCGGCGCCGGGCCGGCCGCGGCCGGCGCTCTCCTGGTAACGCGCCAGGGCCCGCGCGTAGTCCTTCTCGAGAAAGGCGGCGTCGCCGATCTTCTCGACCCAGGGGGCGGTGGGGAGGTTCATGCTGGCGAGGCGTGACGCCATGCGGGCGGCGTAGCGCCCGGCATCGGAATACGATCTCCGCGCGAGGAGGACGTGGTAGTACTCCTCGGGCAGGAGCGCCGCGTCGAGGCAGGAACGCCAGTCGGCCGGGTAGCGCGCTCTCACCCTGTCGACGAGCGGCAGATCCAGGTTCTTCGACAGGGCGACCAGGGCACACTCGAGGCGTGGATCGTCGGCGACGCGCGCGGCGGAGGCGCGCAGCGGCTGCTCGGCCGAATCGAGGTCCGAGCGCGCCAGGCCGATCGTCGCCAGGAGAAGCGGCAGGCGCGGGTCGTCCTTCCAGGCGGCGTGCAAACCGGCGAGGCGGACATCGGCCTCGTTCCAGCGGCCCAGGGCCGCCAGGGACAGGACGGCCGACGTCTCGAACAGGGTTCCGCCGGGGAGGAGCTCCTTCGCCTTCGAGAAGCGCTCGAGCGCCGTGTCGGCATCGCCGCTCAGGAGCGCCCCGCATCCCCCCTTCCACAACAGGACCGACTGCAGGGCGCGCACCGAGGCAGGCGACCCCCTGTCGGAGATCCGCGCCGGCCTCCCGTCGATCAAGTCCTCCAGGACCGGCAGGAGGCCGTCGCCCTTCAGAGCCTCGATCGCGTCGGCGCCGAGGCCGAAATCGGCCAGGTCGATCGCCGGGAGGCAGGACGGCTTCGAGCTCAGACTCGTCAGGCCGTCGCTCCAGGTGTCGAAGAACAGCTTGCGACGGCCCGGGGCGACGAACGGTGCCATCGGGATCGGCCGGTCGACGGTCAGCACGATATCGTCGACGAAATAGTCGACGTTGCTGGTGTCGTGACCGTTGTCGCCGATGAACGAGAACTTGTCGACGGGGGAGCCGGGCTCGTTGAATGCGTTCGGCTGGGTCTTCAGAGCGACGATCGGGTCGCTCCGCCCTTCTTCGCTGATCGCCAGGTCGTAGGTGCCGGCCGTCACGTCATACGCCAGATCGACCAGATACCACGCGAAGGGGCGGACCTGGATGAGCCGCATCGGGATGCTGTCCGAGTACTGGCAGAGCCAGCCGCCGCGCGTCTGCAGCCAGAACGCGATCCCCCCCTTCTTCATCGAGAACCATTCGGGACCGGCGAGGGCGACGTTGAGCTGCTCCCCCGGGTCGGCCACCAGGAGGGCGAAGTGGGCGTACAGGGTCCCCGAGTCGCGCAGCGGAAAGTATCCCTGCAGCTCGGGAAAGTTGCCGTCGCCCGCCACGTCCCGGATCTCCACCGAACGGTAGCCGCTGTACCGGAAGGCGCTCGACAGATGGACCCGGCCCTTGGCCTTCTCGAACACCGCGAACGTGTCGGGGCCGGCGGCCAGGGTGTCGTCGTCGAAGGAGTAGGTGACCAGGGTGCTGGACGCCGCCGGCGGGATCGGGGCTTCGGCCGCGCCGGTCGAAGGAGAGGCGGCCAACGTCAGGACGGCGGCGAGAGCGCCTGTCGCTAGAGGTGCGAGCGGTAGGTGTCGAGCCATCGCGTCCACTCCTGAAGCGCCGCCTCGCGAGCCTGCAGCGGTCCCGCGGGATCGAAATTCTTCGTCTGCCCCGTCTGGATCTGCAGCGCCTTCAGGGCGATCTCTCTAACCTGAAGCCTCTCGTCACTCAGGGCATCGATCAGCCTCTGATACAGGCGGAGCTTCTGGTCCTCGGTCAGGTGGATCTGATCGTTCGCCAGGGCACACGCCGCCTTGTCGCGGAACAGCGGGTTGCCGTCGTTGCGCATGTTGTCGACGAGCGTCTCGACCACGTCCGGGTCGTTGCTGACCCGCCCGAGGGCCCACTGGACCTGGAGCCGGAGGTTGGTGTCATCGGTGTGCACGTCGCGCATGAGGACGCGCTTGGCCTCCTCCGACCTCCATCCGAGGGAGTAGAGGGTCCAGGCGATGCTCGTGCGCCGCGTCTCATCGGAGCGCTCGTAGAGCGACGCGAGAACCGGCAGGACGCCGGGGCCGAGCGCCCGGAGCGCATCGACGTTCGGGCTGGGGAGGAGCAGCGCCGCGACCTGGCTCTCGCCCGGGGGCTGGGCCGCCGGGACGAGGGCCGGTGCCGCCGACACGGACAGAAACAGCGAGCCGGCGAGGATGTACCACACGCGAGTCATTCAGGCCCTCCGGGACGATCCCTTCGAATCTAGCGTCTTGAGATCGGGCGGGGCAAGGCGAAAAGCCGCACGGGGCGCGGCTTACAGGAACGTCATCGCGGGCGGTGAGGATTGGCGCAGGGGATGCCGCCTGGTACGGGCGCCTCTTGAAGATGATGGGGAGGGGCTACCTGGCGGGAGCGTCCGCCGGCACGGTCTGGCCGATGAACGCCTCGAGCTCGTCGAGGGCGCGGCGGACGAGCGCGGCCTTCTTCAGCTTCTTGTCGCGGATGTCGCGGTCGAGAGGCGGCAGGAGGCCGAAGGCGATGTTGGTCGGCTGGTAATGCGCCGCGTCGGCCGAGGAGATGTAGCGCGACAGGGCCCCGAGAGCGGTGGTCGCGGGGAAAATCAGGGGCGGCTGGTGCTCCGCCAGCCGGGCCGCGTTGACGCCGGCGATGAGGCCCGACGCCGCCGACTCGAGATACCCCTCGACGCCCGAAATCTGTCCCGCGAAGAACAGGTCGCGGCGGCGGCGCGCCTGGAAGGTCGGCAGGAGGATCGCCGGCGCGTTGATGTAGGAGTTGCGGTGCACCTGGCCCAGACGGGGAAACTCGGCGTGCTCGAGACCGGGGATCATCCGGAACACGCGGATCTGCTCGGGGAACCTGAGGTGGTTCTGGAAGCCGACCATCGAGTAGAAATCGGCCGCCAGGTTGTCCTGGCGCAGCTGCACCACCGCGTGCGGCTGGCGGCCGGTGCGCGGGTCGACGAGGCCGACCGGCTTCATCGGCCCGAACGCCAGGGTCTCCTTGCCCCGGCGCGCCATCTCCTCGATCGGCAGGCACCCCTCGAAGTAGACGATCTCCTTCTCGAACTCGTGCGTCGGCGCCTCGGCCGCCCCCAGCAGGGCGGCGTGGAAGCGGTCGTACTCATCCTCGCTGAGCGGGCAGTTGAGGTAGTCCTCGCCCCCCTTCCCGTAACGCGACGCCCGGAACACCTTCGACAGGTCGATCGTGTCGGCCTCGACGATCGGCGAGATGGCGTCGAAGAAGTAGAGGTATTCCCTGCCGGTGAACCGTGCGATCGCGGCGGCAATCGCCTCGCTGGCCAGGGGACCGGTGGCGACGATGCACAGCCCCTCCTCGGGGATGATCCGGACCTCCTCGCGCACGATCCGGACGTTCGGGAGCGCCTCGATCGCCTCGGTGACGCCGCGGGCGAAGCGCTCGCGGTCCACGGCCAGCGCACCGCCTGCGGGCACCCGGCAGGCGTCGGCCACCCGGATGATGAGCGAGTCGCAGCGACGCATCTCCTCCTTGAGGAGCCCTGACGCCGTGTCGAGGAGGTTCGATTTCAGGGAGTTCGAGCAGACGAGCTCGGCGAGGTCTCCCGTGGCGTGAACGGGGGTCGTCCGGACCGGACGCATCTCGTGCAGATCGACCTGGAGCCCGCGGCGGGCAGCCTGCCAGGCGGCCTCCGACCCGGCCAGGCCGCCGCCGATGATGAGGACACGAGTTGCGATCACGACTCCTTTCGATGATGCGCCAGACCTTAGCGTATGCCGCTGCGGGGCGTCAAGCAACGTCGCCGTGGAAGCGCCGTTCCGGCTGATACAATGCCGCATCGCTCTTTCGAGCAGAGGAGACGCCATGGCCGGCACGAAGAAGGTCGCCGTCGTCACAGGGGCCAACCGCGGCATCGGGTTCGAGACCTGCCGCCAGCTGGCGAAGCACGGGATGAAGGTCGTCCTGACGTCACGGGACAAGGAAAAGGGGGGTGCGGCGGCGGAGCGCCTGCGGAGCGAGGGGCTGGACGTCGACTTCCTGCCCCTCGATGTGAGCGACGACCTCAGCGTTCAGGAGTTCGCCCGTCAGATCAAGAAGACCTACGGTCGAGTCGATGTCCTGGTGAACAACGCCGGGATCATGATCGACGGCAAGATCAGGGACACGGAGGCGGGGACCGGCGTCATGCAGGCGAAAGTCGAGACGCTGCGCCTCACTATGGAGGTGAACGTCTACGGGGCGCTGCGCGTCACGCAGGCGCTCCTGCCGCTGATGCCGAAGGACGGCGCCCGCATCGTCAATGTGTCGTCCGGAATGGGACAGCTCAGCGACATGAACGGAGGCTGGCCCGGCTACCGGATCTCCAAGACCGGTCTGAACGCCCTGACGCGCATCTTCGCAGACGAGCTGAAACAGACCGGGATCAGGGTCAACTCGATCTGCCCCGGCTGGGTCAAGACCGACATGGGGGGCGCGGGGGCCACGCGCTCGCCGCAGCAGGGAGCGGACACGATCGTCTGGCTCGCGACGGCGCCCGACGTGCCGACCGGCGGCTTCTTCAGGGACCGCAAGCCGATTCCGTGGTGATCCGCCGCCGGGAACCCGCGCGCGTCTTGAATACGGGACCGGCCGCTCCTATATATTCCCTCGGCACAGTGGAGGCACCCGGATGCAGGCCGGCCTCAAAGTTCTCATCCTCGTCGTCCTTCTCCTGATCGTGAGCGCTCAGGTCAGCGTGTCCGGCCGCGCGACGGCGGGCGTCAAGTACGGCGACGCGGTCCCGGGCGTCGTCCGCCCGTCCGACCTGGAAAAAATCAAGCGCGCCCTGCGGCTCGACCGCTTCTCGATCATCGCCGCGGTCCGGCTGGGGGCGGAGGAAGGGCGCGAGGTGATCGTGTCCGAGCCGCTGCCCGACGGGACGCTGAAGAAAGTGAAGGATGCATGCGACGCCGGCGGCTTCTGTCCCGACCCGGTCGGCTTCGTGGCGTCCCGCGTGCGCATCGTCCTCCTCCAGGACAAGGACGTCCAGACGCTGGTCGTCCTGAAGGACCAGGTGCTGGGGACCGGCGGGAAGCTCGTCCGCCTGCGCGATCTGGGTGTCGAGGGGGAGATCCTGGGCTGGAACGGCCGCCCGGACGCCTCCGACGGCCACATCGCCCTGAGCCTGACACCGATCACGGAAAACGAAGGCGGCGTGGTCGCCGCCAGTCTCGATCCGCCGCTTCTCATCCGCTTCAACCCGGAAGCCGGGCGTTTCCAGGTCTTCGACTGCGTGGCGGGAGACGGAGGGGAGCCGGACTGCGCCTTCCTCGGTGAACTCGGGGACTGAGGTTCCGAAAGGCGGCGGTGGCCGCGCGGGTCAGGTCAGGAGTTGACGGCCTTCTTGTAGCCGCACCCTTCGTGATCGCAGAACAGGGTCGTGCCGTCCTTCTTGGTGATCTTCTCGAGGACGTACGGGTTGCCGCAGGATGGACAGCGCTCGGCGACGGGGCGGTACCAGGTCACGAAATCGCACTTGGGGTAGTTGTTGCAGCCGAAGAACACGCGGCCGCGGCGGGAGCGGCGCTCGACGATGCGACCGCCGCAGCCCTCGCGCGGGCAGTCGAGACCGACCTCCTTCAGCTTGATGTACTTGCACTCGGGATAGTTGGAGCAGGCGGTGAACTCACCGAAGCGG